>ERZ795053.1016-NODE-1016-length-35940-cov-9.910492_pt1 | contig 35940 bp, 32 predicted proteins | sample MGYA00375137_ERZ795053 | MGnify/ENA primary metagenome ERZ795053 (study PRJEB30182, sample SAMN05720284) | activated sludge metagenome | isolation source: Anaerobic digester | place: Hong Kong | collected 2014-12-17 ...
GAACCGGCGTTCAAGCCGGAACCGCAGGCCGAAGCGCCGGTCAAACCGGAGCCGGAGACACGGCCGCAGCGTGGAACGGAAGTGCAGGCAGGACCCGCACCCGAGCCGCAGGCCGAACCGGAACCCGCCGTGCAGCCGGATGCGGACGAAACGGCGCAGGACGGGGAAGCGCGGGAACAATGAAACAGTTTGCCCGGCAGTTTCCGCCGGTCACAAGGGAAGAATTAAACGAGCGGGGCATTACGCAGCCGGATTTTATTTTCGTAACCGGCGACGCGTATATCGATCACCCGAGTTTTGGCGCGGCGATCATCACGCGCCTGCTCGAAAGCCGCGGATACAGCGTTGCGCTGATCGTCCAGCCGGACTGGCACGACGCAAAGGCGTTCGCCGCGCTCGGCGTGCCGAAGCTGGCGTTCCTGGTCGCGTCCGGCAATATGGACTCCATGGTCAACCATTATTCTGTGTCCGGCGCGCGGCGGAAAACGGACGCGTACACCGAAAACGGCGCGGCGGGCAAACGCCCGGACCGCGCCTGCATCGTCTACGCCAACCGCTGCCGGGAAGCGTTCAGGCACGTGCCGCTGATCCTCGGCGGCGTGGAAGCGAGCTTACGGCGCATGGCGCACTACGACTACTGGGACGACAGGGTGCGGCATTCGATTTTATACGACGCGGGCGCGGACATCCTTGTCTACGGCATGGGCGAACGCGCGATCGTGCAGATTGCGGACGCGCTGGCCGCGGGCACGCCCGTCGGCGAAATCGCCGCGCTGCCCGGCACGTGCGTGCGGGTGTCCTCTCCGGAGGACGCGCCGGACGCGGTCGTTCTGCCAAGCTACAGCGAGGTCGCCTCCGACAAACGAAAATACGCGCAGGCGTTTGCGGCGCAGGCGCGCGAGCAGGACGCGGTGCGCGGCAGGCGGCTGATCCAGCCGCACGAAAAAGGATGTCTGCTCTGCAACCCGCCCGCCATGCCGCTCAGCGCCGAGGAACTGGACGAAGTTTACGCGCTGCCGTATACGCGGCGGCCGCACCCGATGATTAAGGGGCATGTCCCCGCGCTCGACGAGGTGTCGTTTTCCATCACGTCGTCGCGCGGATGCTTCGGCAACTGCAGCTTCTGCGCGCTGACGTTTCATCAGGGGCGCGTCGTGACCGCGCGTTCGCAGGAGTCGATCATCGACGAGGCGAAGCGCCTGACAAAGGAGCCGGATTTCAAGGGATATATCCACGACGTCGGCGGGCCGACGGCGAATTTCCGGCATCCCGCCTGCACGAAACAGCTCAAAAGCGGCGCGTGCGCCGAGCGGGAGTGCCTCGGCTTTGCCGCCTGCAAAAACGTCGACGCGTCGGAAGCGGACTACACGAGCCTGCTCAAAAAACTGCGCGCGCTGCCGGGCGTGAAGAAGGTGTTCGTGCGCAGCGGCGTGCGATACGATTATGCGCTGCTCGACCGGGACGACGCGTTTTTGCGCGAGCTGATATCGCACCACATCAGCGGACAGCTCAAGGTTGCGCCGGAGCACGTGTCCGACCGCGTGCTGCGCTATATGAACAAACCCCCGCACGCGGTGTATGAACGCTTCGTGCAGAAATACGAGGCGCTTAACAAGAGCCTCGGCATGAAGCAGTTTCTCGTGCCGTACCTCATCAGTTCGCATCCCGGCTCCACGCTGGACGACGCGATCGAGCTTGCGCTGTACCTCAAAAAGACCGGGCACAAACCGGAGCAGGTGCAGGACTTTTACCCGACGCCCGGCACCGCGAGCACCTGCATGTTTTACACCGGGCTGGACCCGAAAACGATGCGGCCCGTATACGTGCCCAAAAGCCGCGAGGAAAAGGCCATGCAACGCGCGCTCATGCAGTGCCACGTGCGAAAAAACTGGCCGCTGATCCGAAAAGCGCTCAAAAAGGCAGGCCGGGACGATTTGATCGGCCCGGGCGGGCTCGTGCCTGCGGACGGCGGCGGGAGACCGCCGTCCGGGGTAAAAAAGCCGGTGAATCCGGGGAAAAAACAGGCGGCAGAGGGCAAAAACCGGCACGGCGGGCAATATGCGCCGCCGAAAAAGGGCGGTGCGCGCAAAAAGCGCGGCGGACAGCCCCGGTGAAGCTGCGTTTCCCGGCGGCGCAAAAGCGCAAAATCCGCCGGTTTTGACGCGCGGGGTTATTGACAAACGGCACGCCAGCCGATAGAATATCTAAGGTTGCGTGGAAACGCGCGATGCTTATTCCTGCGCGCCGGATCAATACGCGGCCGGAACGCGGCCGAAAGGCGGTGGGAAGCATGCGGATTCGCATTGCAAACGCCCTGCGGCAGGCGGGCGAGGCCTTCGGGTTTGAATGCGCCGAAACGCCGGAGCCATTTTCCTACGGCGAGCGGACGATTCGTTTCGCCGCGCCGGTGAAGGTTGAAGGCAGTTACGTTTACGACGGGAAGGCCTTCAGCGTATCGGCGGACGTGCAAGCCGTGCTGGACGCGGTCTGCGCGCGCTGCACAAAGCCGTTTGAGGAACAGATTTCGTTTTCCTTTACCGAGCGCTTCGTTAAGGACGCGGAGGAAGAGGACGACGAGAGCTATGCTTACGCAGGGGACGAGCTGGAGCTCGACAAAGCGGTTATGGACAACCTGCTTTTAGAGCTGCCGATCGCGAGCGTTTGCCGGGCGGACTGCAAGGGACTCTGTCCCGTATGCGGGGCCGACCGGAATGTGACCGTTTGCCACTGCAAAGAAACCGGAGCCGCGGAAAAGGGAGCCCTTTACCGCGCGCTATCTGATGAAGAATAGGAGGGAACAATCATGGCAGTACCCAAGAGAAAAACGTCCAAAGCCAGGCGCGACTCGCGCAGGGCGGGCAATGCAAACCTGACCGCGCCGCAGCTCGGCGAATGCCCGCAGTGCCACTCGCTCATTCCGCCGCACACGGTGTGCAAAACGTGCGGATATTACAATGGCAGGCAGGTCGTCGACATGGAGAAGAAGGAAAAGAAAGAGGCCTGATTTTTCCATCCGGCACACAATGCTGAAAAATGCGCAAACGGAAGACTTTCCGGAGCGGACCGCCGCGAAAGAAAGTCTTTTTTGCGTTGCATCCAAATTGTATTTTGCGTATAATAAGGCAACCGGCGCGTCCGCCGCGCACCGGCGACACGGAATAATCATTTAAAAAATTATACACTTCGGCGGCGCGGGCAATCGCCCGCGGTGCGGCGGGGCGAACCCGCCGGAAGACGGGAGTAGATGGGACTTGAGAATTGCAATCGACGCGATGGGCGGCGATTTCGCGCCGCAGGCGGTGCTCGAAGGGGTGAAGCTCGTCCTGCCGGAGCTTTCCGCGGAAACGGAGCTTTTGCTCTTTGGCGACGAATCCGCGCTGAAAGAAGGCCTGAACGCGCTCGGCGTAAGCGACGCGCGCGTTTCGATCGTGCCGACCACGCAGGTGATCGGCTGCGATGAACAGCCGACGCTCGCCATCCGCAAAAAGAAGGACTCCTCGATGGCGCGCGCCGTGGAAGCGGTCGCAAAAGGAGAGGCGGACTGCGTGCTCTCCGCGGGGAGTACGGGCGCGCTGCTCACGGGCGGCACGCTGATCATCAAGCGCTTAAAGGGCGTGAAACGTCCCGCGCTGGCGACGGTTCTGCCGACGATGGACGGCTGCGTGCTGCTGCTCGACTGCGGCGCGAACACAGACTGCAAGAGCGATTATCTCGTGCAGTTCGCGCTCATGGGTTCGGCGTATATGGAGCGCGTGCTCGGCGTAAAGTCCCCGCGGGTCGGGCTTTTGAGCAACGGCGCGGAGGAAGAAAAGGGCAACGAGCTGACCAAGGAAACGCATGTGCTGCTCAAAACCGCGCCCGTGCACTTCACCGGAAACTGTGAAGCGCGGGACGTGCTCGGCGGTGAATTCGACGTCGTGGTCTGCGACGGCTTCGACGGCAACGTCGTGCTCAAAGGCACGGAAGGCACCGCGGCGCTGATGATGGCACTGCTCAAAAAGCACATGACTGCGGGATTTTTTACGAAGATCGGCGCGCTTTTGTGCAAACCCGCGTTCCGCGCGCTCAAAAAGAAGCTGGACTACACGGAGTACGGCGGCGCGCCGCTGCTCGGCGTGAACGGCGGCGTGATCAAGGCGCACGGCAGTTCCAACGCAAAAGCCTTCCGCTCGGCGATCTTGCAGGGCGTGCGGCTCGTTTCGTCGGACGTAACGCGCCTCGTCGGCGAGCAGATCGCGGCGATGGACGCAGAAGGCCCGTCCGCGTGAGCCTTTTAGGATTGACAGATTCTTTTGCGTATTATAGAATACTACCCGAACGAGATGCGAAAACACGCGTCAAAAGGAGTTATGAACATGCATTTTGAAAAAGTTAGAGATATTATTGCAAAGCAGCTGGACATCGAAGCCGGCACCATTAAAATGGAAAGCCGCCTGATCGACGACCTCAAGGCGGACTCGCTGGACATCGTCGAACTCATCATGGACCTCGAACAGGAATTCAACATTGAAATTCCAGACGAGGAACTCCCCAAGGTGCAGACCGTCGCCGACATCGTCGGTTATCTGGACCAGAACTGACCACCGGCCAAAGTATCCGACTGCCCGCATCCGACGGTGAACAAGGGTGCGGGTTTTTATGTGAAGCGCGCCGGGACGCTTTTCCCGCCCGCATTAAAAAGCCACACGACCTAAGGAAGAAATTGCATGCCAGATCCCGATACCGAGCTTTCCGCGCTGGAAGACCGCCTGCAGTATACGTTTACCGACCGTTCCCTTTTGGAAACGGCGCTGACGCATACCTCGTTTGTCAAAGGCGGCGGGAAAAAGCGCGCGCATAACGAGCGGCTGGAGTTCCTCGGCGACGCGGTGCTCGAGCTCTGCGTGAGCGAGCATCTTTACCGGGACAACCCCGGCATGCAGGAGGGCGCGATGACGCGCCACCGCGCGCGTCTGGTCTGCGAAAAGGCGCTCTATTCCGCGGCGGTCGCGCTGGGCCTGCCAGCATACCTGCGGCTCGGCAATGGCGAGGAACGCACCGGCGGGCGCAGAAAGCCGTCCATCGTGAGCGACGCGATGGAGGCCGTCATCGGCGCGGTATACCTCGACGGCGGGCTGGAAAGCGCGCGCAAGGTGATCGCCGGCGGCGTGGTGCGCCTGCTCGAACAGGCGCGCGTCGACGAGATCGACCGGGACTATAAAACGCGCCTGCAGGAATACGTCCAAAAAGGCCACATCGGCAAACTCGAATATACGTGCACGGACGTTTCCGGGCCGGAGCACCAAAAGCGCTTTACAATCTGCGTGACGCTTTCCGGCGAGAAAATCGGCGAAGGGACGGGCGCGAACAAGCAGAGCGCCGGACAGCAGGCGGCAAAGGACGCGCTGGTCCGCCTCGGCATTCTGGAGGGCGAAGCATGCGGCTGACCAAGCTCGAGCTCAACGGCTTCAAATCCTTCGCGCGAAAAACGGAAATCCGTTTCGGCGGCGGCATAACGGCCATCATCGGCCCGAACGGAAGCGGAAAAAGCAATATTTCGGACGCCGTGCGCTGGGTGCTGGGCGAGCAGAGCGCAAAAGCGCTGCGCGGCACGCGCATGGAGGACGTGATCTTCAACGGCACGCAGCTGAGAAAAGCGCTTGCGTACAGCGAAGTGACGCTCACCTTCGACAATTCGGACGGTCTGCTCAACGTGCCGTTCGAGGAGGTCGCGGTCACGCGCCGCGTCTACCGCTCCGGCGAGAGCGAATATTCCATCAACCGCAACACCTGCCGCCTGCGCGACGTGCAGGACCTTTTCCGCGATACGGGCGTGGGCAAGGACGGCTACTCCATCATCGGTCAGGGCAAGGTGGAGGAAATCCTCGCCAACAAGTCCGGCGACCGGCGCGCCGCCTTTGAGGAGGCCGCGGGCGTGATGCGCTACCGCGTGCGCAAGGAAGAAGCAGAGCGCAAGCTGGAACGCACGGACAAAAACCTTGAGCGCATCGAAGACGTGCTAAAAGAGCTCGGCGACCGCCTTGGCCCGCTGGAGCAGCAGAGCGCGTCCGCGCGCGCCTATCTCAAGCTGCGCGACGAACTGCGCGATCTGGAAGTTAACCTTTTCTTATATCAATACGACCGCGCGCACGAGAAGCTGGCCGCCATCGAAGAAACGGCAAAGCAGATGCTAAGCGAGCGCGAACTCGCCGAACAGAGCGAAAAAGAGCTCGTGGCCGCCTGCGCCGCGCTGGAAGACAAGCTTTCTTCGCTTGACGCGGCGCTCGCCGAACGCCAGAACCGGCTTATGGGGCTGGTTTCGGAGACGGAAGCGCGCGTCGGCGAAAGCAACGTGCTTGCCGAGCGGCGCGAAAACGCCGTGCGCGAATGCGCGCGCATCGAAGCTGAGCAACAGGCGGGCAAACAGCGCCTGTCCGAGCTGGACGAAGCCATCGGCGGCATGCAGACGGACGAATCCGGCAAAGCCGCGCTGGAACTGCTGGAGCGCGAAATCGAAACGGCGCAGCAGAGCCTCGGCGAAACGGATGCGGAAGTGCTGCGGCGCGAAGAAGCGCTTGAAGCGCTCAAAAACAGCATCATCGAGCGGATGAACCGCATGTCGGACTGCCGCTCCAGCGTTTCGCGCTACGACGCGATGCGCGCCTCCATTGAAGAACGCCTGCAAGCAATCGAAACCGAAGCACAGCGTCAGAAGGAAGAAACCGCCAAGCTCGAAACCGAACTGGAGACGGCGAAGCGCGCGCACGCCGAGGAAGAAGAGAAGCTTGCGCAGGCCGGAACGGACCTGGACGGCGCGGTCGAAAACCGGCGGCGCACGCTGGACAAATACGCAAAACAGCGCGAACAGATCCAGCAGAAGGAACAGGAAATTTCATCCAAACTCTCGCGGCTGCGCCTGCTTGAAGAAATGCAGCGCTCGCGTGAGGGCTATTATGCGAGCGTCAAAAACATCCTGCGGGACGCGCCGAAGGACACGCGCCTTTCCAGCGCGATCGTCGGCGTGGTCGCGGAGCTTATCCGCGTGCCGAAGGAATATGAAACCGCCGTCACCATGGCGATGGGCTCGACGCTGCAGAACATCGTCACCCCGACCGCCGAGGACGCAAAATACGTCATCGACTATCTGCGCGCACACGACTACGGCCGCGCGACGCTGCTGCCGATGGCGCTGATCAAACCCACGCTGCCGACGCGCGAAGAACGTGCGCTGCTCGACCTGCCGGGATGTATCGGCGTGGCCAGCGAGCTTGTCGGCTGCGACGAGAGCGTGCGATCGGTGATCGATTTCCTGCTTTGCCGCACCATCATCGTCAAAGACCTCGACGCGGGCATTGCGCTCAAAAAGCGCACGCGCGGTGCGTTCCATATTGCAACGCTTGAAGGCGACATCATCAGCACCGGCGGCTCCATGAGCGGCGGCAGTCTCAAAAAACAGACCAGCACGCTGCTTGGCCGCGAGCGAGAGATCAAGGAACTGCGCGAAAACCTTCGCAAAGCGGAAAAGGAGCTTGAAGAAGGCAAACAGCTCCTGCGCGACGGCGAACAGGATTTGCTTCGCTGCGATATTCAGGTGGACTCCTTCCGGGACGCGGCGCACGCCTGCGAACTGGAGTGCGCCCGCCAGGCCGAGCAGATCGAAATCATCGAGCGGGACGCGGAGAAGAGCCGCACCGCCGAAACGGCGCTGGAGCAGGAACGCGCGCAGCTCACCGAAAACCTCGGCGAAGTCGAGCGCGAAAAGCAGACCGCCGACGAAAGCCAAAGCACCATGGAGCAGGACAACGCCGCGACCCGCGAGGACGTTGCAAAGGCGCAGGCGGAACTTGCCCGGCTCAGAAGCGAGCGTGAACAGGCGGCGCAGGCGCTCTCCGAAGCGCGTGTGCGGCGCATGGCGCTCAGCAAGGAGCGCGACGCGGTCTACGCCGAGCAGAAGCGCCTCGTGCAGGAGCACCGCGCGCTCTCGGTCCGCTTGCAGGAGCTCGAACGCAGCGCGGCTGAAAACGCCGAAGCGCAAAAGCAGATTGAAGAAAAGCTCGCGGGCATGAAGCGTACCATCGAAATCGACCAGCAGACCGGCGCCGCCGAAAAGGAAGCGCAGAAGAAGCTGGAGGAGGAGCGCCAGAGCGTTGCGGCGGAACTCTCCGAACAACGTAAACGCCGCGAGGAACTCATCTCCGGCGCGCGCGAGCTGGCCGAGCGGATCCACAAGCAGGAACTCACCCAGAACCGGCTGGAAATGGAGCTTGCCTCCATGCAGGACCACATCTGGGAAGAATATGAACTCACTTACGAAAACGCCGCCGCGCTGCGAAAGGACATTCCAATCGGTGCGAGCAACGCGCGCGTTTCCGAAATCAAACGCGAAATCAAATCTCTCGGGGACATCAACCTCGGCGCGATTGAGGACTATAAGAGCGTTTTCGAGCGGCACACGGCGCTGAGTACGCAGTGCGACGATCTCAACAAGGCCAAGGCCGACCTCGAGCAGCTTATCGTAGAACTGACCGCAACGATGGAAACGGTGTTTTTAAAGCAGTTCGAGCAGATTCAAAAGAACTTTTCCGGCGTGTTCGCCGAGCTCTTCGGCGGCGGGTACGCCGAACTGCGGCTGGCGGACAAAAACGACGTGCTCGGCTGCGATATCGACATCATCGCGCAGCCGCCGGGCAAAAAACTCCAGCTGCTGACCCTGCTTTCCGGCGGGGAACGCACGCTCACGGCCATTGCGCTGCTGTTTGCAATGCTCAAGCTCAAGCCGCCCGCGTTCTGCATGCTCGACGAAATCGAGTCCGCGCTGGACGAGGCGAACGTCTCCCGCTTTGCCGACTACGTCATGAAATACGCGGACGATACGCAGTTCATCCTGATTACGCACCGCAAGGGCAGCATGGAAGTCTGCGACACGCTCTACGGCGTTTCCATGGAGGAAAAGGGCGTGAGCAAGGTCGTTTCCGCGCGCTTCGGTGAAAACGGCGTCGCGGGAAAAGCGCCGCAGGACTGATCAAAAAGGAACACGCATAGATTATGGAGAAAAAACCGCTCTTTCAAAAATGGAAAACCGGCCTCGGCAAAACGCGTACCGGCCTGCTCGCCCGCATTTTCAGCGGCAGGGACGGCGTGAACGAGGCGTTTTATGAGGAACTGGAGGAAGCGCTCATCCTTGCGGACGTCGGCGCGGAACCGACGGAGCTGCTGCTCGACGCGCTCCAGAGCGAAATCAAGGAGCAAAAAATCACGGACCGCGCGGCGGCGCGCGGCGTGCTGGAACGCCTGATTGCCGACGCGGTGCATTCGGACAAACCCTTTACGCCGGAAAACGGCGCGGCGGTTCTGCTGATCGTCGGGGTCAACGGCGTCGGCAAAACGACCTCCATCGGCAAGCTGGCCGCGAACTATACCGGGCAGGGCAAAAAGGTGATGCTCGCCGCGGCGGACACGTTCCGCGCGGCGGCGGCGGAGCAGCTCGGCGAATGGGCGGCGCGCGCGGGCGTGCCGATGGTCAAGCACGGCGAAGGCGCGGACCCCGCGGCGGTCGTGTTCGACGCGATCGCCTCCTATAAGGCGAAGGGCTGCGACCTGCTGCTCTGCGACACCGCGGGCAGGCTGCATAACAAGCAGAACTTAATGAACGAACTGGCGAAGATCCGCCGCGTCATCGGGCGCGAACTGCCGGACGTGCCCTGCGAAACACTGCTCGTGCTCGACGCGGTGACCGGCCAGAACGCGACCGCGCAGGCAAAGGCTTTTATGGACGTTTGCTCGCTTGACGGCGTAATCCTCACAAAGCTGGACGGCACGGCCAAAGGCGGCGTTGTGGTCTCCATCTGCAAAACGCTTGGCGTTCCGGTGCGCTTTGTTGGCGTGGGCGAGGGCATCGACGACCTTCAGCCCTTCGACGCGCAGCTTTTTGCAAGGGCGCTGCTCGGCGCGGACTGACCGCAGTTTACCCGTAAAGCCGCGATATAACAGAACTTTTCCTTGACAAATCCGCATACGCCCGTATAATGTTCTAGGTGTAAAGCAAATCACCTTTACAGAGGGCGGCCATGAACCGATTGATCGAACTCGGACAATTGCTGGACTGGTACGGCGCTTTTCTGACGGAGCGTCAGCGTTCGCTCGTGTCCCAGTATGCGTTCGAGGACTGCTCTCTCGGCGAAATCGCCGAACGCGAGCACATCACGCGGCAGGCCGTGCGCGACGCGGTCGCGACTGCGGAGGCCGAACTGCGCGCGGCGGAAAAAAAACTCCGCCTGATCGAAAAGAGCGCGCGTGCACGCGAACTTGCGGACGAACTAATGCAAACGCCGCTGACCGGCGAGCAGAAACGGCTGGTCGGGCAGCTCGGCGATCTGTTTACGGCGGGCGACGGCGAAAGCTGACCCGCGTATATAAAAAAAGATTTTTCACCTGAAACGGTCGGAGGAAAGAAATGGCGTTTGAAGGGGTCTCCTCAAAACTCCAGGCGATATTCAAGCGGCTCAATTCACGTGGCAAGCTCAGCGAAGCGGATGTGAACGCCGCCATGCGCGAGATTAAGCTCGCGCTGCTGGAAGCGGACGTGAACTTCCTTGTGGTCAAGGAGTTCATCAAAGTAGTGAGCGCGCGCGCCGTGGGCGCGGAGGTGCTCGAAAGCTTAACGCCCGGCCAGCAGGTCGTCAAGATCGTCAACGAGGAACTCACCCGCCTGATGGGCGGCGAAAACGCAAAACTCGAATTCGGCAGCGTCAAACCCGCCGTCATCCTCATGGCGGGCCTGCAGGGCGCGGGCAAAACCACCATGTGCGGCAAGCTCGGCGCATACATCGAAAAGCAGTACGGCAAAAAGCCGCTGCTCGCAGCCTGCGATATCTACCGCCCGGCGGCGATTCAGCAGCTGCAGATCGTCGGCGAGAAGCTGAACATCCCCGTCTACGAACACGGCACGCAGGACCCTGTTAAGACCGCAAAAGAAGCGGTGGAAGAAGCAAAACGCAGGTTCCTGGACGTGGTCATCGTGGACACCGCGGGGCGGCTGCACATCGACGAAGACATGATGGGCGAGCTCAAGCGCATCTGCAACGCGGTGCATCCCGCGGAAATCCTGCTGGTCGTGGACGCAATGACCGGCCAGGACGCGGTGAACGTTGCAAAGGCGTTCCACGAGACGGTGGAGCTCACCGGCGTAATCCTGACCAAGCTCGACGGCGACACCCGCGGCGGTGCGGCGCTCTCGGTGCGGCAGGTGACGGGCAAGCCCGTCAAGTTTGCGGGCACCGGCGAAAAACTGACCGATATCGAACCGTTTTATCCGGACCGCATGGCCAGCCGCATCCTCGGCATGGGGGACGTCATGACGCTCATCGAAAAGGCGCAGAGCGCGTTCGACGAGCAAAAGGCCGCCGAGATGACGGAAAAAATGATGTCCAACCGCTTCACGCTGGACGATTTCCTCGACCAGATGGAGCAGATGTCGTCGATGGGCTCGATGGAGGACATTCTCAAGATGATTCCCGGCATGAACGCCCAGAAGCTCGGCGGCGCGCAGATCGACGAAAAGCAGCTTGCGCGCACCAAGGCGATCATCCTTTCGATGACCAAAGCCGAGCGCACCAATCCGGACGTCATCAACGCCAGCCGCAAAAAGCGCATCGCGCGCGGCAGCGGAACGAGCGTGCAGGAAGTCAACCGGCTGCTCAATCAGTTCAACGCCTCGCGCCAGATGATGAAACAGATGAGCGGACGGATGAAGAAAAAGGGCCGGCGCGGCGGCATGCCGTTCGGGTTTTAGCGCGGGGGTTTCCCCGCTGACAAAGGCGAATCACGTTTCAACGTATTCGATATAGAAAAAATAAAAAGATATAGTTGGAGGAACAGAACAATGCTGAAGATCAGACTGCGCCGCATGGGCGCGAAGAAAGCGCCTTTTTACCGCATCGTGGTCGCGGACTCCCGCGCGCCGCGCGACGGAGCGTTTGTTGAGGAAATCGGCTACTACAATCCGCTTTCCAACCCCGTCGAGCTGAGCGTGAAGAACGAACGCGCCGCGGAGTGGATCAAGCAGGGCGCGCAGCCGACAGAAACCGTACGCGCGCTGCTGAAAAAGAGCGGCGCCATCGAGTGAGGATGGAGCAAATGGAGGAACTGGTCCGTTTTATCGCAAAAAACCTCGTTGACGACCCGGAGGCCGTAACGGTCGAGTCGCGCGAGGAAGGGGACACGGTCGTGATTTCCCTTTCCGTCGCGCCCGCCGATATGGGCAAGGTCATCGGCAGGCAGGGACGCATCGCAAAGGCGATCCGCACGGTCGTCAAGGCCGCGAGCGTCCGCGGCGAAAAGAAGTATCTGGTCGATATCGTTGAAAAATAAGTATCTGCGCGCAGGTCAGATCGTCCGTCCGCACGGCGTGACGGGGGACGTGAAAATCGTTCCGCTTACCGACGATCCGGCCCGCTTTCGTGCGCTGAAAAACGCATATCTCGAACAGGCGGGCGCTATTACGCCCGTTTTGCTGGGGAACGTGCGTTTTCAGCCCGGCGCGGTACTCTTGCATATCGAAGGGTACGACACGCCCGAGCAGGCGGCGTCGCTGAAAAACGCCTATCTCTGCGTCGACCGGGCGCATGCCGTGAAGCTGGAAGAGGGCACGTATTTCGTGGCCGACCTGATCGGCTGCGAAACGTTCGACACGCGGGGCAGGGCGTTCGGAAAAGTCACGGACGTGCTCGAAACCGGCGCGAACGACGTCTACGAAATCGAGCACGGCAAACTGCTCGTGCCCGCGCTCAAACGGGTGCTTTCCGAGGTGGACGTTGAAAACGCGCGCATCACGTTCGATGCGGACGTACTCGGGGAGGTCGGCTGCTTTGCGGATTGATATTCTCACGATCTTTCCGGAGATGTTCGAGGGCGTGTTCGGCGCGAGCATCCTCGGCCGCGCGCGGCAGAGCGGGCTAATCGACATCCGCGTGCACAACATCCGCGATTATACGGACAACAAACACAAAAAAACGGACGATTATCCGTTCGGCGGCGGCGCGGGCATGGTGATGATGGCGCAGCCCATCTTCGACTGCGTGGACGCGGTGCTCGGCGGCGAAAGCGCACGGCGCATCCTGCTGAGTCCCCGCGGCGCGGCGCTGACGCAGAAAAAGGCGAAGAGCCTTGCCAAAGAGGAACGGCTTTTGCTGCTCTGCGGACATTACGAGGGCGTGGACGAGCGCGTGATGACGATCATGGACGAGGAAATCTCCATCGGCGACTATGTGCTCACCGGCGGCGAACTGCCCGCCATGGTGCTGACCGACTGCGTAAGCAGGCTGATTCCCGGCGTGCTCGGCAGCAAGCTGAGCGCCGAGGACGAGTCGTTTTCCGACGGACTGCTGGAATACCCGCAGTACACGCGCCCGGCGGATTTCCGCGGCATGCAGGTGCCGGAAATCCTGCTCAACGGCCACCACGCCAACATCGAACAATGGCGGCGCGAGCAGGCGCGGCTCAAGACCGCGCTTTGCAGGCCGGATTTGCTCAAAGAAGAAGACGGCGGCGAAGCCATCGAAGCGCCGGACGACGCCTGGCTCTGACCCCCAAAAAACGCGTCCGGTTTGCCGGGCGGGGAAGCGCGCGGGGACAACCGGCCCTGCGCGGCAGAAGCTTTTTTTATGAAAAACAAAACAAAAGGTACGATCGCAATGCTGCTTGCCGCTCTGCTTTGGAGCCTCGGCGGCATTTTTATCAAGCTGGTTCCCTGGAACCCGCTGGCCATTTCGGGCGCGCGCGGGCTGATTGCGGCGTTCGTGATGTTTGCGTTCATGCGTGCAAAGCGCATCAAACCCGCCGTGAGCGCGGACTCGCTGAAAATCGCCGTGTCGCTCGCGGGGGTCTGCGCAACGTTCGTTGCGGCAAACAAGCTCACCACCGCCGCCAACGCGATCGTGATTCAGTACTGCGCGCCGGTCTACGTGCTTTTGTACGTGGCGCTGGTGCAGAAAAAGAAACTCAAACCCTTCGATATCGTCGTCGTGCCGGTGACCATCCTCGGCGTGGCGCTCTGCTTTATCGGCCAGATCGGCAAAGGCACGCTGGTTGGCGATCTCGTCGCGCTGGTGAGCGGCGTTTTCTTTGCCGCCATGTTCATCTTCAGCGAAAATGTTACCGAAGAGGCGCGCGTCAACGGCCTGATGCAGGGGCAGATCCTCAACGCGCTCATCGGCCTGCCGGTGCTCTTTATCACGCGTCCGGCGTTTTCGGCGCAGGCGGTGCTCGTCGTGCTGGCGTTGGGACTTCTGCAGGTTGGGCTTGCGTATGTGTTTTACGCCGTCGCGCTGCAAAACGCGCCGCTGCTGACCTGCTCGCTGCTCGGCGTGCTCGAGCCGCTCCTCAACCCGCTTTGGGTGTATCTTTTCGCCGGGGAGAACCCGGGGATCTGGTCGCTGGTCGGCGGGGTCGTCGTCGTTGGCACGATTACGCTCTGGTATGTCGGCGACGCGAAGAAAAGCGCCGCCGCGGCGGGAATTTAGCGGGACAACCGCAGGCAAAAACGGCTTGCAATCGGCCTGTGGCTGTGTTATAATCGCGTTCGTGACATCGGGCGGTCCTCTGTTCGGCACCGGATAAGAACGCTTGTGCAAATGAAAGGAGAATTTTCAATGTCGAACATCATTACCGAGCTGGAAAAAGAGCAGCTTCGCACCGATCTGCCGGAGCTGGAAGTCGGCGACACCGTCCGCGTGTTCGTGAAGGTCATCGAAGGCAATCGCGAGAGGCTGCAGAACTTCGAAGGCGTTGTGATCAAGATTCAGGGCGGCGGCGTGCGCAAGAGCTTCACCGTCCGCCGTATTTCCTACGGCGTGGGCGTCGAAAGGACGTTCCCGTATAACAGCCCGCGCATCGGCCGCATCGAGGTCGTCCGCCACGGCGTGGTCCGCCGCGCAAAGCTCTTCTATCTGCGCGAGCGTTCCGGCAAAGCCGCGAAGATCCGTGAGCGCATCGTGGACAAGAGCAAAAAATAAAACAAACGAAGCTAAAACGGACCCCTGCCGAAACAACGGCGGGGGTCTTTTTTCGGGCGGCGGTTAAGCTGAAATCGCTTCGTTTTCGCCGAAGATTGAAATATGTTATGATAGGTTCAACTTTGCGACTACATGACCGTTTTGAGTATTCCGGGGGAGTTGAAAAATGAAAATCATCATTGGAGCAGGCCGAACAGCCTTCGACGGATGGATTTCCACCCAGCAAGAACAACTGGATCTGCTAAATCCAGCCAGTTTCGCCCGGTTTCTTGACGGGGAACTTGCAGACGCAATGCTGGCTGAGCATGTTTGGGAACATATGTCGCAGGAAGATGGACTGACCGCGGCGAAAAACTGTTTTGCGGCTTTAAAACCGGGCGGATATATCCGCTGTGCCGTACCAGACGCTAATTTTCGCAACGAGCGATACCAGAATCTTATTCAAATTGGCGGACCCGGCCCAAAAGACCACCCTGCGTATACGCATAGGTCGCTTTACAACTATAAGACATTTCGGGATGTGTTTATGCAGGCGGGCTTTTGTGTTGAACTTTTGGAATACTGCGACGAAGACGGCCGGTTTCATTATCAGTTCTGGAACGATGCGGACGGGCATATCGGACGGTCGCTGCGGTTCGACACGCGGAACAGCGGCGGCGTAATTGAGAACGTTTCGATTATCATCGACGCAAAAAAGCCGCTGATTATCTGACTTGGAAGAAAACAAGGCTTTTCATGTTGCCTTTTTCAAGAAAAGCACAGGTTGAAAAAACGCCCTGAACATAAACGTGTGTTTTGATAAAATAAAGAAATCGCTTATAATAAGCAAGGCGAATACACTTTTAAACACGACCGAAAGGGAATTATATGCCTGCAATCAACTGGTACCCCGGGCACATGGCCAAAACGCGCCGCATGCTCGAAGCGAACCTCAAAATGATCGACGTGGTGGTCGAGCTGGTCGACGCGCGTGCGCCGCAGGCGTCGCGCAACCCGGATTTCGACGACCTGTTTTCCAATAAGGCGCGCGTGGTGCTGCTCAATAAAAGCGACCTGGCCGACCCGCAGACGACGAAAAAATGGATCGCGCACTATGCTGCGCGCGGGATTTCGGCGGCGGGGCTGAGCGCGACGGGCGGCGGCGCAAAGAAGATCGCCGCCGGGCTGATCGAGCGCGCCGCAAAGCCGAAGGTGGAGCAGATGCGCCAAAAGGGCGTGAACAAGGTCGTGCGCTGCATGGTCGTCGGCATCCCGAACGTCGGCAAGTCCACGCTCATCAACCGCATTGCGGGCGTGAGCCGCGCTGAAACGGGCAACAAACCCGGCGTGACGCGCGGCAAGCAATGGGTGCGGATTTCGCCGTACCTCGAGCTCATGGACACGCCCGGCATGCTCTGGCCGAAGCTGGAAGACCAGCTGCTGGCGGCGCACCTTGCGTTCCTCGGCTCGATCAAGGACGAAATTATGGATTCCGAGACGCTTGCAAAACAGTTGCTCATGCAGCTGACCGCCCTCGTGCCGGACGCGCTGACACAGCGCTATAAAAACCTCGCGCCGGACACGCCGGAGGACGAACTGCTTGGCGCGGTCTGCAAAAGCCGCGGGTTCCTGCTCAAAGGCGGGGAACTGGACACGGAGCGCGCCGCACGCGTCGTGCTGGACGAGTTTCGCGCGGGGAAGATCGCGCGCGTGTCCCTCGAACAGCCGGAGGCGGAGGCATGACGCGCATTCCGGAGCCGGAGCGGCTCGAAAAGCTATCCGAACCGGACAGGCCGTTCTGGGCGAAGCCGGGCGTCGTGCTCGCGGGCATGGACGAGGTCGGCCGCGGGCCGCTGGCAGGGCCGGTGGTCGTCGGCTGCGCCGCTATGCCGCCGGAACCGCTGATCGAGCATGTCAACGACTCGAAAAAAGTCTCCGAAAAGCGGCGGGAAGCACTCTGGCCGGAGATGACCCAAACGGCGCGCGGCTATGCGCTCGGCTGGGTCTGGCCGGAGACCATCGACGAAATCAACATCCTGCAGGCGACGAAGCGTGCTTACAAACTCGCGTTCGAGGCGATGCCGCTGACCGTGACCGACGTGCTGGTCGACGCGCTGCAGAACCTCGATATTCCCGCGCGGCAGTTTCCAATCGTGCACGGCGACGCGCTGAGCTATTCCATCGCGTGTGCGTCCATCATCGCAAAGGTGTCGAGGGACCGCTACATGATCGAGCAGGACGCGCTCTACCCGGAATACGGCTTTGCGCGCAACAAGGGCTATGGCACGGCGGAGCACATTGCGGCGCTTAAAAAATACGGCCCGTGCCCGATCCACCGCAAAACGTTCATCGGTAAATTCCTGTGAGCGCCGTTTCGACCGGCCGGCGCGCGGAACAGGCCGCGTTGCGCTTTCTGGAGCGCAAAGGACACCGCCTTCTTGCGGCAAACTACCGCAGCGGCCCGCGCGAAATCGACCTGATTACGGCGGACGGGGGCGCGGTCGTGTTCACTGAGGTCAAGGCGCGCAGCGGCACGCGCTACGGCACGCCCGGCGAGTTTGTGACGCGCGCCAAGCGCAGGAACCTGACGCTGGCGGCGCAGGCATATCTGATGGAGCACGATCTGCTCTCTTCCGCCGCGCGCTTCGACGTGGTCGAAGTATACCTTTCGGACGGGACGATTCATCATATCGAAAACGCGTTTTTCGCGGAGGACTGACCCGGGCGGAAAGCGACGCAAAAAGAGGCAAAGTGTAACGAAAGAGTGAACCTTGCCGTTTGCGGCGGCGGGGTCAATTGTCCGCGCCAAAACGAAGTGCTATAATACAGCAGACGGCGCGGCGCGCCGAACGAACCCCTTGGGGGGACGGCCAACGGGGGATGGAGAAAGGATACGTTTCATGCGCAGACTGCTTGCGTTCCTGCTGTTTATTTGCGTGCTGGCGGCGCCGGTGGCGGCGCTGGCCGACGGCGGGGAAGACACGCTCGCCGGTGAAGAGCTTCTGTATAACGGCGATTTTTCGGTCTACTCGGAGAGCGCGGACCTGCCCGCCGGCTGGGAACTCACCGCCTATTACAGCGATGCGGAGAGCGTGCTGAGTGAAACGCTGCGGCCGGACGACGGCCAGAACGCCGTTTCGATTACAAACCTGACCGGCAACGACGCGCGCGTCTGCCAGACGGTCGCGGTCAAGCCGGACACCTGCTATCGCCTTACCGCCGAAATCCGCACCACCGATGTGGAATACGGCACGGGCGCGTCGCTTTCCATCGACAACTATTCCGTGGACGGCACCTACTGTTATTCCGAGAATCTCTTCGGCACGGAGGACTGGCGCACGGTTTCGCTCTATTTCCAAACGGGCGAAGAACAGCAGAGCGTGATCGTCGCGCTCCGTCTCGGCGGGTACGGAACGACCGCGACCGGCACGGCGGAGTACCGCGGCGTTTCTTTATATGAGTGCACGGCCACAAGCGCGGACGTCGTGGACCTTGCGACCGAAAACGGCGTCGTCTCCGGCACGGGCGCGCAGCAGGCGGAGCAGGCCACCGAGGCGAGCGCCAGCGGCGTGCTCTATCTTGCGCTGAGCGTGTCCCTGCTTCTTGCGCTGCTCTACACCGGGTTTTACCGCAGGCGGCTTCGCAGCGGCTGCGAGGCGCTGGAAGAAACGCAGCGGCCGGGTTTTGCGCTTTTGATCATCCTTGCGGCGGCGTTTTTGCTGCGGGTGGTTCTTTCGCTGATTTTTTACGGACATCCGACCGATCTGAACTGCTTTATGGCATGGGGCAACATGGTCGCGCAGGACGGCATGTCCACGTTCTATACCTCCGGCGCGTTCACAGACTACCCGCCGGGATACATGTATATCTGCGGCGCGCTCTCGTGGCTTTGCAGCGCGCTGGGCATCCCTTATGGTTCGGACGGCATGGCGCTGCTCTTTAAGATGCCGTCCACGATCGCGGACCTCGTTTCGGCATGGCTGATCTACCGGCTTGCGCGCAAGTCCGGCGCGAAGGAGACGCTTTCGCTCACGCTTGCGGGGCTGTTCGCGTTCTGCCCGGCGCTGCTGTACGTTTCCGGCGCGTGGGGACAGATCGACTCCCTGCTGGCGCTTTTGATGCTGCTTAGCATGCTGCTTTTCCAGGACGAAAAGCGGATTTTTGCGGGCGCGGTATACGGCCTTGCGATCCTGCTCAAACCGCAGGCGCTCATGCTCGGCCCGGTGTTCGCCGTTGCGTTCATTGCGGATATTTTCCGGCAAAAGGACGGCCGGGTGCGCCGTGCGCTTGAAACCGTCGCGGCGGTCGCCGCGGCGCTGATTGTGCTCTTTACGCTGTCGCTGCCGTTCAAGGGCACGCAGCCCTGGTACTGGCTGATTCAGAAATACGCGTCCACCGCGTCGTCGTATCACTATATGTCCATCGAGGCGTTCAACTTCGGCGCGCTGATCGGCGGCAACTGGAAGTCTGCGGACACGCTGTTCTGCGGCGTGCCGTACTATATCTTCGGCTCCGCCGGCATCGCGCTTTCGGTCGCGTTCGCCGGGGTGCTGTATGTATTCGGGTTCAAAAAGAACCGCGGTGCGCTGTACCTGAGCGCCGCGCTGGCGACGCTGCTGATTTTCACGCTCGGTCACTACATGCACGAGCGCTATATGCTGCCCGCGCTGCTGCTGCTCTTGATCGCGTATGTGTATTACCGCGACCGGCGGCTGCTCATTTCGTTCGGCTGGACGGGCATGACCGCGCTGCTCAACGTCACCTGCGCGATGTATGTCGTCAATCATCAGGCCGCGCGCGGCACGCTCTATAACCTGATTACGTTTTTCGGTTCGCTGAGCATGGTGCTTTCGGCGGCGTACTTAAGCTACGTCGCGGTGCGCATCCTCCTGCAAAACAGGACGCTGAAAGATCTTGCGCCCACTGTGCGCGGCGAAGACGGCGAGGACGGGGAAGACGGCGAACTGTCCGAAGGCGGAGAACCGTCCGAAAGCGCGGAATTGTCCGAAAGCGGCGCTTTGCCGGCGGACGGACTGTCCGCAAAAAGCATGCCGCAGCCGCCGAAACGCAAAAAACGCGCAGCGAAGCAGGCGATCCTGCCGAAACTCCCAACGGACGACAAGCTGCACTATACCAGACGGGACATCCTCTATGTGCTCGGCATCACGCTGATCTACGGGATCGTCGCGCTGACGAACCTCGGCTCGCTGACGGCACCGCAGAACTACTGGGACGCGGAAACGCCCGGCGAGTCGGTCACCGTTTCATTCGGCCAGACCGAGACCGTCGCGGCCTACAGCGTATACGGCAACATCGGCAAGGACGGCACGCTGCTGATTCAAACCGAAGACGGCTTTGAGGAAACATTCGAGCAGACCTACGACGACATGTTCCGCTGGAAAAAGGTGACGACCGACTTTTCGGCGGAGAGCGTGACCATCTCGCTCTATTCCGGCACGCTCAAGCTCAACGAGATGGCGTTTTTCGACGAAAACGGGGAGCAGATCCCCGTCACGGTCGTCTCCGCGGACGGTACGGCGGCGAACCTTTTTGACGAGCAGGACACGGTCGAAGCGACGCCGACCTACCTCAACGGCATGTACTTCGACGAGCTGTACCACGGCCGCACGGCCTACGAACACCTGCATAACCTTTCGCCGTACGAAAGCTCGCACCCGCCGCTCGGCAAGCTTTTGATCATGATCGGCATCGCGGTGTTCGGCATGGTGCCGTTTGGATGGCGCGTCGTCGGCGCGCTGTTCGGTATCGGCATGCTGCCGGTGCTCTACGCGTTCGGCAAGCGCATCTTCAAAGGGGATTCCAACTACGCGCTGGTGCTCACGACGCTCTTTGCGTTCGATTTTATGCACTTTACGCAGACGCGCATCGCCACGATCGACGTATATTCCGTGTTTTTCATCCTGCTGATGTACTATTATATGTATCGCTACATCACGATGAATTTCTTTGTCGACGGGCTCAAAAAGACGCTGAAGCCGCTGTTCTGGTCCGGACTGTTCTTCGGAATCGGCGCGGCCTGCAAATGGACGAGCATCTACGCGGGCGCGGGGCTCGCGGTGCTGCTGTTCGGCTCGCTGATTGCGCGCTATCTCGAATTCGTCCGCGCCAGGGCGCAGGGGAGCGCCGCGGAAAAAGCGCTTGTGAAGGATTTCTGGACGCTGGCGGGCAAAACGATCCTCTGGTGCTGCCTGTTTTTCATCGTAATCCCGTTTACGGTGTATTTTGCGTCCTACACGCCGTACTTTATCTATCAGTCCGGCCAGAGCGCGTCCTATGGTTTCCGGGACATGCTGGACACGTTCTTCAACTACCAGAATTTCATGTATACCTACCACTCGAACCTGCATGCGACGCACCCCTATCAGTCGAGCTGGTACAGCTGGCCGTTCACGGTCAAGCCGATGTGGTATTATTTCAACTCCTATCTCTACGGCACGAAGGTGTCGACGCTCACCGCTTCGGGCAACCCCGCGGTCTGGTGGGTTTCCAGCATCGGCGCGCTGGTGCTGCTCGGCCTGCGCGTAAGCGGGCGCGTCAAGCCGGACAAGGCGATGCAGATTTTCTGCGTGGGCGTGCTGGCCAACTATCTGCCCTGGGTGCTGGTGACGCGCTGCACGTTTATCTACCACTTTTTCGCGACCGTGCCGTTCATTCTGATGGCGACGGTCTACGCGCTCTGGCTGCTGGAGCGCAAATACCGCGACGCGGCGTTCATCAAGTGGGTCTGGGTCGGGTTTGCGCTGCTGTTTTTCGTGCTGCTCTATCCGGGGATTTCCGGGCTTGCGGTCTCGCCGGAGTGGGCTTCGTTCCTTGCAAAACTGCCGGGAGGGAAACTGATGTATGGAGCATAAAGCAGGCGCAAAAAGAACATTCGGCCAGCTGATCAAGTTTGGCCTCGTCGGCGTGCTCAACACGCTGGTGGACTTCCTCGTGTTCCAGACGCTCAACCTCCTGCTCGGCTGGGTCTATGCCGCGCAGGTCGCGGGCTTTACCTGCGGCGTAATCAACAGCTACTTCTGGAACAGCAGCTGGACGTTTAAGGAGGAGCGCACGCGCACGCTGCGTGAGATGTCGCTCTTCCTCGTGGTCAACCTCGTTTCCCTCGGCGTTTCGCTGGGCGTCATCTGGCTCTGCCGGGAGGTGTTCGGCGTGACCAACGCATGGGCGGCGCAGTGGATGCCGCGCTTCCTGTCCGGGTTCGTCACGGGGGACACCGTCGCAAAACTGATTGCAACCTTCTTTTCGATCATCGTCAACTTCGCCGGCAACCGCCTGTTCGTGTTCAACGGGCGCGCAAAGCGGGAAGCGGCGCAGGCAGATAAAACGGATTCCTGATTTATAAAATCACTTCAGACAGAATAACGGCCGCTTTCATGGCCGGAACGGGGGATGGGAAACAGGCATGCTTTCGCGCGTGAAAAGCCACGGACTCAGCGGGATCGGCGGATTCGGCGTGCTCGTGGAGACCGATATCGCAAACGGGCTTCCGGCCTTTGAAATCGTCGGCCTGCCGGACGCGGCGGTCAAGGAATCGCGCGAGCGCGTGCGCGCCGCCATCCGCAACGCGGGGTATGTCTTTCCCGCGGCGCGCATCACGGTCAACCTCGCTCCGGCGGACATGCGCAAGGAAGGCGCGGTATACGACCTTCCCGTCGCGCTTTCGATCCTCTGCGCCAGCGGACAGCTCGGCGCCGTGCCGGAACTGGAATTCGCCGCGTTCGGCGAACTGGGGCTCGACGGCGGCGTACGCGCCATATCGGGCGTGCTGCCGATGGTGATCGACGCGTTTTCCGGCGGGCAGAGCGTATTCGCCGTGCCGGAAGGCAACGCCGAGGAGGCCGCCTGCGTGGAAGGCGTTACGGTCCTGCCCGTGCGCACGCTCGGCGAACTCTGCGCGCATGTGCGCGGCGAAACGAAGATTTTGCCGCGTCCCACCGAACGATGGCGGGACGGCGAAGTCCGCTACGGGACCGACTTTTCGGAAATCAAAGGTCAGCAGGGCGCAAAGCGCGCCGCCGAGATCGCCGTTGCGGGCGGGCATAACCTGCTGCTCATCGGCACGCCCGGCTCGGGCAAGACCATGCTTGCGCGCGCAATCCCGTCCGTCCTGCCGAAGCTGACTTACGAAGAATCCCTCGAAATTACAAAAATCCATTCCATCACCGGCGCGACCAAAGGCGCGGGCATGGTGCGCGAACGTCCGTTTCGCGCGCCGCATCACGGCGCGTCCAGCGCGGCGCTCGTCGGCGGCGGCAGCCGGGCGATGCCGGGCGAAATCAGCCTTGCGCACTACGGCGTGCTCTTTCTCGACGAACTGCCGGAGTTCAAGCGGGACGTGCTAGAAGCGCTCCGCCAGCCGCTGGAGGACGGTTTTATCACCGTCAGCCGCGCCGCGGCGAGCGCGACCTACCCGGCGGAATTCGTGCTGGTCGCGGCCATGAACCCCTGCCCCTGCGGCAACTACGGTTCGCGCGTGCACGAGTGCCGCTGCACCCGCTCGCAGATCGAGCGCTACCGCGGCCGCATCTCCGGGCCGCTGCTCGACCGCATCGACATTCAGGTGGAAATGCCGGAGGTCGGTTTCGCCGAACTTTCCGACAAGAGCGGCGGCGAAACGTCCGGCGAAGTGCGCGCGCGCGTGGAGCGCGCAAGGCAGCGCCAGCGCGAACGCTTCCGTGGGGACGGCATCCTGCTCAACGCGCAGATGAACGCGCGCCTCATCAAAAAATACTGTGCGCCGGACAAGGAGTCCGAAGCGCTGCTCGCCAACGCCTTTCGTCAGCTCAAGCTCTCCGCGCGCGCTTACCAGCGCATATTGAAGGTTGCGCGCACCATCGCGGACGTCGAGGGCAGCGAGCGCGTCGGCCTTTCGCATTACGCCGAGGCGGTCCAGTATCGCAGCCTGGACGCCGCGGGGAACGGAGCGTAGGCGGATGCGATCCCTCACGCCGGACGAACAGGCCAGACTGAAACTGCATTACGCGGTCGAATACAACGCAAAACTGTTTTATAAAATCACGGACGCGTATACTACTCCTGCAAAAACGTGGGAGGCGTATACGGGCGGAGACGCACGCTTTGCTTCGCTTGGCGAGCGCGTAAAAACGCGCCTGCGCGAGGCCGCGTCAAGCGGCTTTCTGGAGCGCTTCACCGAGCGGCTCGATCAAAAAAACATCTCGTTCACCTATCCCGGAGACGGGCGGTATCCGCGTCTGCTCGCGGAGATTCCCGACCCGCCGGGCGTGCTCTATTATATTGGAAAATTCGACCCCGATCCGCAGCTTTCCATCGCCGTTGTCGGCTCGCGCAGACCCACGCGTTACGGGCTGGAAACGGCAAGGCGTTTTGCGCGGGAGTTCGCGCAGGCGGGCGTGCTCGTCGTGTCCGGCATGGCCGAAGGCGTGGACGCGGCGGCGGCGCGCGGCGCGCTGTCCGACGAACTATGCGTCTGCCCGACCGTCGCGGTGCTCGGCTGCGGGGTGGATGTGATCTATCCGGCTTCCAACGAAACGCTCTACCGGCAGATCGTCGAACGCGGTGCGGTGGTGTCCGAGTTTCTGCCCGGCGCGCATGCCGAGCGGTATCATTTCCCAATCCGCAACCGCGTGATGAGCGGCATGGCGCACGGCACGCTGGTCGTCGAGGCCGCGGCGCGCAGCGGCACCTCCATCACGGCGGGATACGCGCAGGACCAGGGACGCGACGTGTTCGCCGTGCCGGGGCGTATCGGAGACAAAATGAGCGAAGGGCCGAACGGCATGATTGCGCGCGGGGAAGCGAAGGCCGTGCTTTCGACGGAGGACGTTCTCTGCGAATACGCCTTTCTGCACGCGCCCGCCGAGACGCAGAGCGAGGCGCAGACCATCCTGCTTTCGAGCCTGAGCGAGCCGCAGCGGCGGGTCTGCAGACTGCTCAAACAGGGCGAATTTTCCTTTGACGAACTGGCCGAAACGCTGGGCCTTCCGCTCGGCGTTTTGAATTCATGCTTGACAGAACTGCAGTTTTTGGGAATAATGAAGCAGTTGCCGGGCAGATTGTACGCGCTGGACGCGTGCCGTGTCCGCCTCAAGGATATTTGACCGACGGGAGGAACGCATAATGTCGGATACTCTGGTGATCGTGGAGTCGCCCGCAAAGGCGAAAACGATCGGAAAATTTTTAGGAAGCAAATACAAGGTCGTCGCCTCGAACGGTCATGTGCGCGATCTGCCGAAAAGTCAGATCGGCGTGAAGATCGACGAAGGCTTCGAGCCGAAATATATCACGCTGCGCGGGCGCGGGGACGTGCTCGAACGCATCCGCAAGGAAGCCAAGTCGGCCGGCAAGATCTTTCTTGCGACAGACCCTGACCGCGAGGGAGAGGCCATCAGCTGGCATCTGGCGCAGGTGCTCAAGCTGGACGAAAAGAGCAAGTGCCGCATCGAGTTCAACGAAATCACCGCTTCCGCGGTGAAAAACTCGATCAAGGGCGCGCGCGCAATCGACATGCGGCGCGTCAACGCCCAGCAGGCGCGCAGGATTCTCGACCGCCTCGTGGGCTATGAAATCAGCCCCATCCTCTGGCGCAAGGTGCGAAAAGGCCTTTCCGCAGGCAGGGTGCAGTCGGTCGCCACGCGCATCATCTGCGACCGCGAGACCGAAATCACGAATTTCGTGCCGGAGGAATACTGGAGCATAACGGCAAAGCTCAAGGAGCCGGCCGCAAAAAAGACCTTTACCGCCAAGTACTACGGCGAGGGCGGCAAAAAGCGCGACCTGCGCACCGAAGACGAAACAAAAGAAGTGCTGGGCCGCATCGAGGGCAAGACGTTCGCCGTGACGGACGTGAAAAACGGCGAAAAATCGCGTCATCCCGTCCCGCCGTTCACCACCAGCAGTCTCCAGCAGGAAGCGTCCCGCAGGCTCGGCTTTACGACCAAACGCACCATGATGATCGCCCAGCAGCTCTACGAAGGCATCGAGCTCGGCAGCAAGGGCGCGGTCGGCCTGATCAGCTATATCCGCACGGACTCCGTGCGCGTGGCCAGCGAAGCGCAGCAGGCGACGCTGGCGTATATTCAGAGGCGCTTCGGCGAAAAATACGTCCCGCCGAAACCGAATTTCTACAAGGGCCGCGCTGGCGCGCAGGACGCGCACGAGGCGATCCGCCCGACGAGCATCGAAAACGAGCCCGCCGCCATCAAAGAACATCTTTCCAGCGAGCAGTTCCGCCTGTACAAGCTGATTTACGAGCGCTTCCTCGCCAGCCAGATGAGCGACGCGCGCTTTGCAACCAGCGTGGTCACGCTGGACTGCGCGGGCGCGACCTTCCGCGCAAACGGCATCCGCACGCTCTTCGACGGCTTCACCGTGGTTTACACCGAAGGGCGCGACGACGCGCAGGAGAAGGAAACGGCATTGCCGGAACTCACCGAGGGCGAAGACTGCAAGGCCGAAAAGATCGACAGCGAACAGCGCTTTACCCAGCCGCCGCCGCATTACACCGAGGCGACGCTGGTGCGCGCGCTCGAAGAAAAAGGCATCGGCCGGCCGAGCACCTATTCGCCGACGATCTCCACCATCGTGGAGCGCGGCTATATCTCGCGCGAGAAAAAGCTGCTGATCCCGACCGAACTCGGCTTTGTTGTCAACCGTTTCATGATGGACAATTTCGACGAGATCGTGGACGTGAAGTTCACCGCCATGATGGAGTCCCAGCTCGACGACGTGGAGACCGACAAGGTCGGCTGGGTGGACGTTTTAACGAAGTTTTACGGGCCGTTTCACGAGAAGGTGGAAGTCGCAATCGAAAAAGCCCCGCCGGAAAAGATTCCGGACGAGGTTTCGGACGTGATCTGCGAAAAATGCGGTGCGAACATGGTCTATAAAATGGGCCGCTACGGGCGTTTCCTCGCCTGCCCGAATTTCCCGACCTGCCGCAACACCAAGGCGATTGTGGAAAAGATCGACGTGCCGTGTCCCAAGTGCGGCGCGTCCATCATCAAGCGCAAGAGCAAAAAAGGCAAGTCGTTCTACGGCTGCGAGCGATACCCGGAGTGCGATTTCGTCTCCTGGGACAAGCCCACCAAGATGAAGTGCCCGAAGTGCGGCGGCGTGATGGTGCAGAAGATCGGCCAGAACGGCAGCTACATCGCCTGCATGGACAAGGAATGCGGCTATATCCACCGCGCGGCGAAAAAAGGCGCGGACCCAAAGGAAACGGAATTAAAGGACGGCGCGGCTGAATGAGCGCGCCCTCCGTCGCCGTCGTCGGCGCAGGGCTGGCGGGCTGCGAAGCGGCCTACCGGCTGGCGGAGCGCGGGTTTTTGGTCGACCTGTTCGAAATGAAACCGGGAAAACGTTCGCCGGCGCATAAGAGCGCGGACTTCTGCGAACTGGTCTGCAGCAACTCCCTGCGTTCCGACCGGATCGAAAACGCCGTCGGCCTGCTCAAAGCGGAGATGCGGCTGATGGGCTCGCTCGTGATGCGGATTGCGGACGAAACGCGCGTGCCCGCGGGCGGCGCGCTCGCGGTCGACCGCGAGGGGTTTTCCGCGCGGGTGACGCAGGCGGTCAGAAGCCATCCGAACATCACGGTGCATGCCGGGGAAGTTACAAACGTTCCCGATGCGCCCGCAATCGTCGCCACCGGCCCGCTGACAAGCGACGCGCTGGCGGAAAAAATCGGTGCGCTCTGCGGCGCGCCGCTGCATTTTTACGATGCGGCCGCGCCGATTGTATCCTACGATTCCATCGATTTAACGAAAGTCTACCGCGCGTCCCGCTATGGACGCGGGGACGACTATCTCAACTGTCCGTTCACAAGGGAAGAATATTTTGCGTTTTACCGTGCGCTTGTTAGCGCGGAGACGGCCGAACTGCATTCGTTTGAAACGCCGCGCGTGTTCGAAGGATGCATGCCCGTGGAAGTCATGGCAAAGCGCGGGGAAACGACACTCTGCTACGGGCCGCTCAAGCCCGTTGGGCTCGAACAGGACGGCAAAATGCCGTTTGCGGTCGTACAGCTGCGTCAGGACGACGCGGCCGGGCGGCTCTGGAACATCGTGGGCTTTCAGACCAACCTCAAGTTCGGCGAACAAAAGCGCGTCTTCGGCATGATTCCGGGGCTGGAACACGCGGAGTTCGTGCGCTACGGCGTGATGCACCGCAACACATTCCTGCCGCCGAACCTGCTGAATTTCGACTACCAGATGAGGCGCGTTCCCGGGCTGTTTTTCGCCGGGCAGATCACAGGCGTGGAGGGCTATGTCGAGTCCGCGTCCAGCGGGCTGACCGCGGCGATCGGCATGGAGCGGTACTTAAACGGCGAAGCGCCGCTGGACTTTTCGATGCAGACCGCAATCGGCGCGCTGGGGCACTATGTTTCGGACTACAACGGCTCCGATTTTCAGCCGATGAACGTCAATTTCGGCCTCATGGACCCGCTCAAAGAGCGCGTCCGCTCCAAACGGGAACGCTACGGCAGGATTGCGGAGCGTGCGCTCAAAATCGTGAAAGAATTGCAAACGAATTGACGAAAGCGGGCGATTTCGCCCGCTTTGTGCTACTATGATAGGCAGACAGGAAATGACCGGCGCCAAGGCCGCTTTTTCATGCAGATTTGCGTGGACGGCCGCCGCGGCGCGTTTAAAATCAAGGAGGAACCCTTTGTGGACTTGAAGGGAACGACCATCATCGCCGTCAAAAAGGACGGCAGGTGCGCCGTCGCGGGAGACGGACAGGTCACCATGAGCGAATCCGTCGTCATGAAGGCGACGGCGAAGAAAGTAAAGCGGCTGTATCACGACAAGGTCGTGGTCGGCTTTGCGGGCAGCGTTGCGGACGCGTTTTCGCTCTGCGAACGCTTTGAAAAGAAACTGGAGCAGTACGGCGGCAACCTCACGCGCGCCGCAGTGTCGCTCGCGCAGGACTGGCGCAGCGACAAGGTCATGCACAAGCTCGAAGCGCTGCTGATTGCGGCCAACAAGGACGAACTTCTGATCATCTCCGGAACGGGTGAGGTCATCGACCCGGACGACGGCGTCGCGGCCATCGGCTCCGGCGGGATGTACGCGCTCGCCGCGGCAAAGGCGCTCAAAGCGAACACGGAGCTTTCCGCGCGCGAGATCGCCGAAAAGGCGCTGGGCATCGCGGGGGAAATCTGCGTGTTCACCAACGGCAACGTCACCGTCGAGGAGGTTTAAGCGCATGATGCTCACACCGAGAGAAATCGTGGACGCGCTGGATAAATACATCGTAGGCCAGGACAAGGCGAAGCGCGCCGTAGCGGTCGCGCTGAGAAATCGCTACCGCAGGAGCCAGCTTTCCGAGGAACTGCGCGAGGAGATCACGCCGAAAAACATCATCATGATCGGGCCCACGGGCGTCGGCAAAACGGAGATCGCCCGGCGGCTCGCAAAGCTCGTCGACGCGCCGTTCGTCAAAATCGAAGCGACGAAATACACCGAGGTCGGCTATGTCGGCCGCGACGTGGAGAGCATGATCCGCGACCTGGTGGACGCGGCGATCCGCATCAGCATGAACCGCCGGATGGAGGACGTGCGCATCGTGGCCGAGGCCGCCGCGGAACAGGCGCTGGCCGATCTGCTGCTGCCGGGCGCAAAGAAGCGCGCGCATAAGCAGCAGAACCCGCTGCAGATGCTGCTCTCCGCCGGACAGCCGCAGGCAAGCGAACCCGAACCGAGCGAGGAAGAGAAAGCCAAACGGTATTCGGAGCGCGAGCGCGTGCTTGCCGAACTGCGCGCGGGCAAGCTGGAGAGCGAAATGGTCGAAGTCGAGGTGGAGGAGCAGAGCGGCGCGAACGACGCGATGTTCGCCGCCGGGATCGACCTGAACATCGGTGAAATGTTCGGCGACCTGCTGCCAAAGAAGATGAAGCGCCGCAAGCTCCCCGTGCGGGAGGCGCGCCGCGTGCTGATTCAGCAGGAGTCCGAAAAACGCATCGACATGGACGACGTACACCGCGAGGCGCTGGAGCGCGCCGAGCAGGACGGCATCATTTTTATCGACGAAATCGACAAGATCGCCGGCGCGGAGCGCGTCGGCGGGCCGGACGTTTCCCGCGAGGGCGTGCAGCGGGACATCCTTCCGATTGTGGAAGGCAGTGTCGTAAGCACGAAATACGGACCGGTCAAAACGGACTATATCCTCTTTATTGCGGCGGGCGCGTTCCACACCTCCAAGGTCAGCGACCTGATTCCGGAGCTGCAGGGACGCTTTCCGATCCGCGTGAAGCTCAACGACCTCACGCAGGAGGACTTTGAAAAAATCCTGACCCAGCCGGAAAACGCGGTGACAAAGCAGTATGCCGCGCTGCTTTCGGCGGACAAGGTCAAGCTCACGTTCACGCCGGACGCGCTGCACGCGATCGCCAAATACGCGTTTCTCGCCAACGAGAACACGGAGAATATCGGCGCGCGGCGGCTGCACACCGTGCTGGAAAACCTGCTGGACGATATTTCGTTCAACGCCAACGGACAGCACCCGGAGATCGAGCTTGCAATCGACGCCGAGTATGTGGACGAGCACCTCGGCGAGGAATTCCACGAGGATGATATCCACAAATACATCCTCTGAAAAAGGATGCGATTGGTTGCATAAACGCGCTTTCCTGGGAAAATTCGTCATACTTGGGCTGATCACGGCCATGACGCTGACGTGCCTTTCCGGATGCGGAGAGGAAACGCAGACGCTCATGGTCGCGCTTGCAACGCCCTCGCCCACGCCGGAAATGCTCGCCGTCGGCGACGCGCCGCTCGGGCAGGAATATTCCCTTTCGGTGATTTCTCCCGCGGAAGGCGAAAAAGGCGACGCGCAGACGCTCGACACGCAGGCGGAGGAACTCCTGCTTGCAACCGAAGAGCCGACGGCGACCCCTCGCCTCACGCCGACCGCCGTGCCGACCGTTCCGCCGACGCCCACGCCGAGCCCGACGCCGACCCCGACCCCGGAGCCGACGCCCACGCCGAAGGCCACCGCTACGCCGAAAGCGACCGCAACGCCGAAAGCGACGGCGAAGGCGACGGCAACGCCGAAACCGACGGCCACGCCGACGCCCACCCCGACACCCACCCCGACGGCGACGCCCACGCCGAGCCCGGCGCCGACCCCGGTGCAGACTTCCACGCAGGAACTGCCGGAGGTTTCGAGCGGCGCATACGACGCGGAGGACATCCTGCTTGCCGCGCGGGTCGCGTACTTTGAGGCGGGCCGGACGGAGGAAGGCTACCGCGCGGTGCTCTGCGTGATCGCCAACCGCGTGGAATCGAGCCGCTGGCCGAACACGGTCGAGGCCGTGGTCTATCAGAAAAGCCAGTTCACGGTCGTGAGCCGGGACGATTTTCTGACCAAGACCATCCCGGACAGCGTGATCGACTATGCGGACGACGTGTTCAACGTCGGCAACCGGCTGCTGCCGAGCGACGTGATGTCGTTCCGCAGCGAGCGCACGGACAAAACATGGGGAGATCGCACTTTTTACGGCACCTACGGCGGGAACGACTTCTACTGCTGACCCTGCGCGCACATGAAGCGCGCGGTGCGAGGCAAAAAAACGAACATATGCGGCGCAAACGTTTAAAAACGCCGCTTTTGGGATAGGGCAAATAAACAAGGGACAAATAACAGAGGAGATATATTGGAGAAAAAAAGAATATGGCAAATAAACTGAAGATTATCCCGCTCGGAGGAGTGGGCGAAATCGGAAAGAACATGACCGTGTTCGAGTACGGCAGCGACATCGTCGTCGTCGACTGCGGCATGAGCTTTCCGGACGAGGACATGCCCGGCATCGACGTGGTCATACCGGACATGGAGTACCTGCGCGAAAACCGCGCCAAACTGCGCGGATTTTTAATTACGCACGGCCACGAGGACCACATCGGCGCGCTGCCGTATGCGCTCAAGGAATTCAACGTGCCCGTGTACGGCTCCAGCTTCACCATGGGGCTTGTCGAGCACAAGCTCGACGAGGCGCGCGTTTCAAAGCGCACGCTCGTGGGCGTGAAACCCGGCGACAGAATCGACCTCGGCTGCTTTAAAATCGAGTTCATCAAAACCGGGCATTCCATCGCGGGCGCGCTGGCGCTTGCAATCAACACGCCAATCGGCACCGTGATCCACACGGGCGACTTCAAGGTGGACTTCACGCCTATCGACGGCGAACCCATCGACATCAACCGCTTTGCGTATTACGGCTCGCGCGGTGTGCTTGCGCTCATGAGCGACAGCACGAATATCGAGCAGCCGGGCTACACGCTCAGCGAGCGCGAGATCGGCCCGACGTTCGAGCACTATTTCGACGTGGCCAAAGGCCGTGTGATCGTCGCGTCGTTCGCGTCCAACGTTTACCGCATCCAGCAGGTGTCCGACTATGCCGTCGCGCACGGCCGCGTGATCTGCTTTCAGGGGCGCAGCATGGAACAGGTCGTGCAGATCGCAATGAAGCTCGGCTACCTCAAAATTCCCGCGGAAAGCATCGTGAAGGTCGACCAGCTCAAGCGGTACAAGGACGATCAGGTCTGCGTGATCACCACCGGCAGCCAGGGCGAGCCGATGAGCGGGCTGTTCCGCATGGCGACGGCCACGCACCGGCTCAACATCGGCGAAGGCGACATGGTCATCATCTCCGCCTCCGCCATCCCCGGCAACGAGGTCGGAGTTGCGCGCGTAATCAACCAGCTCTACGAAAAAGGCGCGGAGGTCGTTTACGAGCGCATGGCGGACGTGCACGTTTCCGGCCACGCCTGCCGCGAAGAACTGCGGCTGATGATGGAGCTGGTCAAGCCCAAGTATTTCATCCCGGTGCACGGCGAATACCGGCATCTGTACATGCACCGCAAGCTCGCCGAGGAGATGGACATCCGCCCGGAGAACATCTTTGTTGCAAAGTGCGGGGACGTGATCGAGCTGACCACGCGCCGCGGCCGCAAGGAGGAGAGCGTCCCCTCCGGCAGCGTGATGGTGGACGGCATCGGCGGCATCGACGGCGTCGTGCTCAAGGACCGCAAGACCCTCTCGCAGGACGGGCTGGTCGTCGCGGTGCTCACCATCGACTGCGAAACGGGCCGCATGCTCGCCGCGCCGGAGATCGTGTCGCGCGGGTTCATCTACATGCGCGATTCCGAGGAACTCATCGCCGAAACCAAGGCGTTCCTCGTCAAGGAGGCGCGCAAGTTCGAGGGCGCGGACAAAGGGGATTTCCCGAACATCAAAAACGGCATCCGCACGTCGCTGAAGTCGTTCTTCAGGAGCAAGACCAAGCGCACGCCGATGATCGTGCCCATCCTGATCGAGATCTGACGGAGGGCAAACGGGAGAATGGTTTACGACACGGCAAAGCAGCTCGCTGGAGAACTGCGCTCCAGCGCGGAATACGCGGAATACGCCGAAGCGCGTGAGCGCGCAATGGAAAACCCGGCAACGCGCGCGCTGATCGGGCAGTACAACACGCTGCAGATCAAGGCGCAGGCGGAAGTCGTCGCGGGAAAACAGGACGGCGAGGCGCTGCAGAAACTCAAAAAGATCGGCGAACTATTGCAGTTCGACGCGGACGCTTCGGCGTACCTGATGGCGGAATACCGCCTCAAGCGGATGCTAGGGGACGTGTACAAAATCCTTGCGGAGGCCGTGGACGTCGATCTCGGCCCGCTGGAGGGATAAACGGCGCGGCACCGTAAAAAAAGCGCGCTTGAACAAGGCAAAGGGGATTGCTATACTGTAGCGTATGAGTACGAAAGCGGAACGGTACAAACAAAAACGCAAACGGCGTTTGCACAGGATGTGGCTGGCGGTGCGCCCGGCGGCCGTGCTTGGCGTGAGCATCGTGGTCGTGTTTTTCATTGCGCGCGCGAGCGTGAACTACGTGCTCTCAAAATACATCAGCCCCGTCGATTCGGACGACGCGACGCCCATCGAGGTCGTTATCCCCTCGTCGTCCTCGGCCAGCAGCATCGCGCGCATCCTTTACGGCGCGTGCGGGTACGACGAGGAGGGAAACCTCAAGGACGGGCTGATCTCCAGCACCGCGGCGTTTAAGGTATACGTGGACTTCGTCGGCAAGGCGAACAGCCTCAAGGCCGGCACCTACACCCTGAGCAAAAACATGAGCATCAAGCAGATCGTCACGGTGCTCTGCGAAGGCAACGCGCCCAAAGAAACCGTCACGTTCACCGTGCCGGAGGGCTACACCGTCGTGGACATCGGCGAAGTGCTCATTCAAAAAGGGCTGATCGACAGCGAGAGCGAACTGCTCGGCGTTGCAAAGACCGGCGAGTCGTTCACGAACTTTGCGTTCATCAGCGACGTTGCCGCAACCGACAACGCAGCGCTGCGGACCTACCTGCTCGAAGGCTACCTCTTCCCGGATACCTACGAGGTGTATGCCGACGCGAGCGTGGACACCATCCTCATCAAGATGCTCAACCGCTTCAACGAGGTGTTTTCGGACGAGTATCTCACCCGCGCCGAGCAGCTCGGCATGACGATGGACCAGGTCGTGACGCTCGCTTCGCTCATCGAGCGCGAGGCGCAGGCGCCGGACGACTTCGCCAAAGTTTCCGCGGTGTTCCATAACCGGCTTTCGCAGGACATGCAGCTGCAGAGCTGCGCGAGCCTGTCCTATGTGCTCGGCGTCACCAAATACACATTCACCGAGGCGGAGCGTTCCACGGACTCGCTCTACAACACCTACAAATACGACGGCCTGCCGCTCGGCCCGGTCTGCAACCCCGGCAAGACGGCCATCGAGGCGGCGCTCTACCCCAACGAGGACTTCCTGGAGGAAGGCTACCTCTACTTCTGCAACCAGAACCCGGCGGAAACCAGCGAGTTGGTGTTTGCCAAGACCTATGAAGAGCACCAGGCCAACGTGCAGAAGTATCAGCAGTATTGGGGATAAACCGTATTTTAAAGAAGCATACGGCTCCGGCGGCAAAACGCCGGAGCTTCGTTTAGCCCGTCTGCGGCGGCGGCTTGCAAAGCGCAGTCAAATCCTGTTGAACCGCGCGGACAACTGTGGTAGAATTACTCCGTATGAAACAGAGATTGGAAACACTGCGCGCAAATCTGCGCAAAAGCGGCCTTGACGCGGCGCTGATCACCAGCGGCGTCAATATCCGCTATTATTCCGGGTTCACCAGCCCGGATGCAATTTTTCTCGTAACGCATAAAAAAGCGTATCTCGTCACCGATTTTCGCTACACCATTCAGGCAAAAGCGCAGACCAAAGGCTGCGCGGAGGTGCTGGAGACGACCTATGCCGAACAGCTTCCCGCAATCCGCGGCTTCCTCGAGCAGGACGGCTGTAAACGCTGCGGGTTCGAGCAGGACGCGCTGAGCGTCGGCGCGTTCGCCGCGTATCAGGCGTTCCCCGTCGAATGGACGCCGTTCGGCGAGACGATCTGCCTGCCGCGGCTGTATAAGTCCGCGGAGGAAATCGACCTGCTGCAAAAAGCGCAGAAGATGGCCGACGAGTCGTACGCCGCTTTTCTGGAGCGCGTGCGCCCGGGCATGACCGAGCTGGAAGCCACGGCGGAACTGCTCTACGTCTGCGCCAAATTCGGCAGCGAAGGGCCGTCGTTCGACCCGATCGTCGCCGGCGGACCGAACGGAGCGATGTGCCATGCGGTGCCGGGGAGCAGGAAACTGCAGAACGGCGATCTGGTCGTCGTGGACTTCGGCTGCATGTGCGGCGGGTATCATTCCGATATGACGCGCACGTTCGGCGTGGGAAAAGTCGCGGAGGAGCCCAAAAAGATTTATCAGATCGTCAGGGACGCGCAGCAAAAAGCGCTGGACGTGCTCCAAGGCGGCATTTCCGGCAAGGCGCTGGACGCCGCCGCGCGGGACTATATTGCAAGTTTCGGCTACGGCGAAGCCTTCGGGCACGGGCTCGGGCACGGCTTCGGGCTGGAAATCCACGAGCCGCCGCGCGCGGCCATGAGCAGCACGG
>ERZ795053.1018-NODE-1018-length-35928-cov-5.539375_pt1 | contig 35928 bp, 35 predicted proteins | sample MGYA00375137_ERZ795053 | MGnify/ENA primary metagenome ERZ795053 (study PRJEB30182, sample SAMN05720284) | activated sludge metagenome | isolation source: Anaerobic digester | place: Hong Kong | collected 2014-12-17 ...
GTCGGCAAACTTGTCGCGGATTTGCTGCATTTCGGTTTTGATCACGCCCATGAGCAGCGATTCGTCGTCCAGGAGGCTCTTGAAGTACGCGATCTGCTGTTCCAGCTGCGCGTATTCCTCCGCAAGCTTGTCGCGCTCCAGCCCCGTGAGCCTCTGCAGCCGCATGTCCAGGATCGCCTGCGCCTGCTTTTCGGAGAACTGGAAGCGCTCGATCAGCGCTTCGCGGGCGGATGCCACGTCGGTGGAGGATTTGATCAGCTGGACGATCTCGTCGATGTGATCCAGCGCCTTTAACAGCCCCTCCACGATGTGCGCGCGAGCCTCGGCCTTGTCCAGGTCGTAGCGGGTGCGGCGGGTAACGACGTCCTTCTGGTGTCGGATGTAGTGGAACAGCATGTCGCGCAGGGTGAGCACCTTGGGCTCGCCGTCGACAAGCGCGAGCATGTTGGCGCCGAAGGTATCCTGCATCTGCGTGTGCTTGTACAGGTGGTTGAGAACCACCTGCGGGATGACGTCGCGCTTGAGCTCGATCACGATGCGCATGCCCGCGCGGTCGCTTTCGTCGCGGATGTCGGAGATGCCCTCGACCTTCTTTTCGTGCACCAGCTCGGCGATTTTCTCCACGAGCCGCGCCTTGTTGACCATATAGGGGATTTCCGTCACCACGATGCGCTGTCGGTTTAAGGTCATTTCCTCAATTTCGGTCTTGGCGCGCATCACAATGCGGCCGCGCCCGGTGTGGTAGGCGGCGCGGATGCCGCTGCGCCCCAAAATCAGCCCGCCGGTGGGGAAATCCGGGCCCTGGATGAACTGCATCAGATCGTCCAGCGTGCAGTCGGGGTTATCAATCATGTGAATGCAGCCGTCGATCACCTCGCCCAGGTTATGGGGCGGGATGTTCGTGGCCATGCCCACCGCGATGCCGGAGGAGCCGTTGACCAACAGGTTTGGGAAGCGGCTGGGGAGCACGGAGGGCTGCATGAGCGTTTCGTCAAAGTTGGGGTAGAAGTCCACGGTGTCCTTGTCGATCTCGCCGATCAGGTGCATGGTCAGCTTTTCCATGCGCGACTCGGTATAACGCATGGCGGCGGCATCGTCGCCGTCGACCGAGCCGAAGTTGCCCTGGCCGTCCACCAGCGGATAGCGCTGGTTAAAGTCCTGGGCAAGGCGCACCATGGCGTCGTACACGCTGGAATCGCCGTGGGGGTGGTATTTACCAAGCACGTCGCCGACCAGGCGCGCGCATTTGCGGTAGGGCTTATCGGGCGTCATGCCCAGCTCGTTCATCGCATACAAAATGCGGCGGTGTACGGGTTTCAAGCCATCGCGCACGTCGGGCAGCGCGCGGTTGATGATGACCGCCATCGCGTAGCTGATGAACGACGTTTTCATCTCATGCTCTAGCTCTGTTGGGATTAGCCGGTCTTGGATTTCGGACATGTGTTTGCTCCTTTTGCTGTGATGGAGACGATAGGGGCCTCGCCCCTAAAACCCTGACAAGGGCGCTGCCCTTGACCCACCATTGACCGCGCATTGCGCGGTCAAAATGGGGTTCAGGGGCACTGCCCCTGATCTGGGTTGCAGGGATGAATTCCCTGCGCCGCCCTAAATATCTAAATTCTCGACAAGCTTGGCGTTTTCTTCAATGAACTCCCTGCGGGGCTCCACCTGGTCGCCCATGAGCAGCGTCATCAGCTCGTCGGCGGCAATCGCGTCCGAAAGCGAGACCTGCATCATCACGCGGGTTTCGGGGTTCATGGTGGTCTGCCACAGCTGCTCGGCGCTCATCTCGCCAAGGCCCTTATAGCGCTGGAGCTCGGGCTTGGGCTCGCGGCCGATTTCGGTCAGGAGCTTTTCCAGCTCGATATCGTTGTAAACGTAGTATTCCTTCTTCTGCTTGGTCACCTTATACAGCGGTGGCATGGCGATATACACGTAGCCCTTCTCGATCAGTGGGCGCATGTAGCGGTAGAAGAAGGTGAGCATCAGGATGCGGATATGCGCGCCGTCCACGTCGGCGTCGGTCATGCAGACGATGCGGTGATAGCGCAGCTTTTCCAGATTGAACTCCTCGCCATAGCCGCAGCCGAAGGCGGTGATCATGGTTTTGATTTCGTTATTGCCAAGCGCACGGTCGATGCGGACCTTTTCGACGTTCAAGATCTTGCCGCGCAGCGGCAGAATGGCCTGGAACATACGGTCGCGGCCGTTTTTGGCGCTGCCGCCGGCGGAGTTGCCCTCGACCAGGAAAATCTCGCACTTGGCGGGGTCGCGCTCGGTGCAATCGGCAAGCTTGCCGGGCATGGAGGCCGATTCCAGCACGCCCTTGCGGCGGGTGAGCTCGCGGGCCTTGCGGGCGGCTTCACGGGCGCGGGCGGCGTTGATGCAGCGGTCCAGCACCGCGCGGGCGATGGTCGGGTTTTCCGACAGGTGGGTGTACACCGCGTCGTATACGAGGTTATCCACAATCGTGCGTGTGCCGGAGTTGCCGAGCTTGGATTTGGTCTGGCCCTCAAACTGCGGCTCCTTGAGCTTGACGGACACGATGGCCGCCAGGCTTTCGCGCACGTCCTCGCTTTTCAAGTTCTGGTCGTTCTCTTTTAAATACTTGAAATCGCGGCCGTAGTTGTTCACGGCGCGGGTCAGGCCGGTGGAAAAGCCCGTCAGGTGCGTGCCGCCCTCCGGGGTGTGTATGTTGTTGGCAAAGGAGAAGATGTTCTCCGTATAGCTTTCGGAGTACTGGAACGCGACCTCGACGCTGGTTTCGTCCTCGGCAACGCCCTCGACGTAGATGGGCTCGTCAAACAGCACCTGCTTGTTTTTGTTGAGGTACTTGACGAACTCCACGATGCCGCCCTCATAGTAGTAGCTGCGCTCGGTGGGCGGGTCTTCGCGCTCGTCGGTGAGCGTGATGCGGATGCCCTTGTTGAGGAACGCCATCTCGCGCATGCGCACCTTCAGGACGCCTGCCTGGAACTCGCCGGTTTCAAAAATGCCTTCGGGATCCTCGTCTGTTTTCACGTCCGGCCAAAAGCGGATCATGGTGCCGGTCTCCTGCGTTTCGCCGATGATTTTCAAATCGTACAGCGCTTTGCCGCGCGTGTATTCCTGCTGGTACACCTTGCCGCCCTGCCAGATGGTCACCGACAGGTGCCTGGACAGGGCGTTGACAACGCTGGCGCCCACGCCATGCAGGCCGCCGGAGACCTTGTAGCCCTCGCCGCCGAACTTGCCGCCGGCGTGCAGCATGGTCAAACAAACCTCCACGGCGGGGCGGCCCACCTTGGGGTGGATGCCCACGGGGAAGCCGCGGCCGTTGTCCTTCACGGAGCAGCTGCCGTCCTGATGGAGCACAACCTGGATATCTGTGCAGTAGCCCGCCAGGGCTTCATCCACAGCGTTGTCGACGATCTCGTACACGCAGTGGTGCAGCCCGCGATAGTCTGTAGAACCGATATACATGCCGGGCCGTTTGCGTACGGCCTCCAGCCCTTCGAGCACCTGGATCTGGCTTTCGTCGTATGCGTTGGCCTTTACGGAGGCGTTATTTTTGGGTGAATCGGGCACTAAATTGTACACTCCTTTGCGCTGGTTGCAAACCCTTATATTTCCTATCATATTATACCATTTTCGGGGGTGAAAAGCAAAGAAATCCTACCTATTAATAAGTGCGATTCTCTGTGCTGTTTCACCAGTCCGCAATCGCGCGCCGCGGATTATACAAAGCCTCTGATGGCTTAGCCTTGAAAATGTATGTCCGTCATGCTATATTGTTGGTACAAAATCGGGAAGGACTGATACACTGTGTCCGGACACAGCAAATGGGCTAACATTCAGCATAAGAAGGGGAAGACCGATGCCGCGCGCGGCAAGGTGTTCACCAAAATTGGTCGTGAAATCGCCATCGCCGTGCGCGACGGCGGCAGCGACCCCGCCTCCAACTCCAAGCTCCGCGATGTGATCGCCAAGGCCAAGGCCAACAATATGCCCAACGACAACATCGACCGCTCCATAAAAAAAGCGGCTGGCGAGCTGGGCAACGTGGAATACTTTGAAATCACCTACGAGGGCTACGCCCCCGGCGGCGTGGCGGTAATCGTGGAGTGCATCTCCGACAACCGCAACCGCACTGCGGGCGACGTGCGCCACTGCTTCACCAAGAACGACGGCACCATGGGCGTTACCGGCTCCGTGGGCTTCATGTTCGATAAAAAGGGCGTGCTGGTTCTGGAGCGCACCAAGGACATGGACGAGGACGAGGTCATGATGGCGGCGCTCGAAGCCGGTGCCGAGGACGTGCTTGCCGAGGACGAGGCCTTTGAGATCACCACCGATCCCACGGCCTTTTCCGCCGTGCGTGAGGCCCTGGAGGCCGGTGGCATGGAATTTGTGTCCGCCGAGCTTTCGATGATCCCCCAGAACTACGTCACGCCCGATGCCGAAAACGCCGTGAAAATCCAGAAGATGCTCGATATGCTCGACGAGAATGACGATGTGCAGAATGTCTGGCACAACGCCGAGCTCCCAGATGCTTGAAAAAGCGCAATCTGCTTTGTCAACTGCGAGATGGCAGTCGGCATCACTTACGAACGAGTAAGCTCAGCCCCTTGCCACTCTTGTTTCCTCGCATCTCACACTTTTTGAAGCATCTGGATGTGAATACTGGGCGTTGAGAATTAAAAACGCAATCTACTTTGTCAACTGCGAGATGGCAAGGGGCATCACTTACGAATACAGTAAGCTCAGCCCCTTGCCACTCTTGTTTCCTAGCATCTCACACTTTTTGGAGCATCTGGATGTGAATACTGGGCGTTGAGAATTAAAAACGCAATCTACTTTGTCAACTGCGAGATGGCAAGGGGCATCACTTACGAATACAGTAAGCTCAGCCCCTTGCCACTCTTGTTTCCTAGCATCTCATACCTTTTGAAGCAGCTGGATGCGAATACTGGGCGTTGAGAATTGAAAAAACGCAATCTACTTTGTCAACTGCGAGATGGCGGTGGGTATCGCTTACGAACGATCAAACTCAACCTTTTGAAGCCGCCCTCTTGAATTGGGGGCGGTTTTTGATTGTGAAGTGGGTGGGCGTTCTCCCTGTCGGCTTGCTGCCGTTTGGGAAGCCGTTTAGAGGCTGCGGGATGCGGGTATAATAGGAGAAAAGCCTTTGGGAAAGAGGGGAAGGGATATGGATAAAACCGGGATCACGCTGGATCAGCTGGAACAGGTGGACGAGCCGATTGCCGAGCACCTCAGGAACTTCTATTCGGAGAAGATGGTGCCGCGCAGCGATGGGAGCGGCTTTATGCAGTATTACAAGTGCCCTTGCGGAAAGGGCCACGTTGTGGATGAGCAAACCGGAGAGCATGATCACATCACCTATTTCACCTGCGACGAATGCATGGTGAAGTATGATATCGTGAAATAAACCTGAATCGTGTCCTACAGCAATGAATATTGGGAGCAAGTGGCCGCGTGATCGTACGGCCTGATTCAGGTTGCGGAGGTGTTGCCCTCCCGCGGGGATTGGGCAACGACAGAGAATGCACCCTGTATGGCGCGGCTGCGCGGCGGCGGCAGAATCGGAGCTGGAATGTTTACGAGCCACATGAACGGAAAAGAAATGTGCGACTATATAGCCGAGTGGATCGCATAGCCCGAAGCGTATCCGGCGTTCACCCCGTCCTCCATCAGGCGCGCGACTTCCTTCAGGGCTTCTGCGTGGAAGTAGAACACCTGGCGGCGTTCGTAGTGCATGGCGTGCTCGACCTTGAACCAGGGAAGACCGTTGATGTAGCGCAGGGTGAGGACAAGGCGGTGGCGTTCGTCCTGAAGCTGCTCGATCAGGGTCAGGCGAACGGCCAGAGACTCGGCGATGTGTTCGATCAGGGTTTTGAGGCGGTTCTGGGCTTCGATGAGCTCCAGGGAGCGCTCTTCAAAGCTGCCGTGCGCCGGCAGGCGCTGGATATGCGCCTGGCTGAGATGGCTGGTAGCGCGCGTGGTGGCGGCGCGGAGGCTGTCCAGCTCATGGACCAGCGCGTCGCGGCGGCTGCACAGGTCGCGGTAGTCGGACAGCCAGTGCTTGGCAAGCTGGGTGCGGTCGGCGGAATCGGTCATGACGCATCCTCCCCGGCTTGGCAAGTTTTTTTGCGGATATCGGCGGCGATCTGCAGGCCGTCGCGGATGCCAAGAGCGTATATTGCGGCAAGAGACTGCTGCCCTGGGGGTAATGCGGCGGCTTTGCGGATGGCTTTTCGCTGTGCCCTGGCCTGGCGGATTGGGTTTGCCTTTGATCGAAGTATCATGACGGCCTCCTTGATGTGTACCGCAAGACCGATAAAAGTCTCACAGTGTGTATGTGAACACATAATAACAGATGATATTGTGTATGTCAACACCATTAAGTCCATAATATGTGTAGACCTACACATTTCTTTGTGTTACAATGGTGCAAACGGAGGTGGACAGTGTGCAGGAACGGCTGAAAAGAATCCGAAAAAACATGAACCTGACCCAGCGGCAGTTTGCCGAGTTCATCGGTGTGACCCGCGATATCATCGCTTCGTGGGAAACTGGCCGCGTATTGCCCTCAGAGGCGATCCTGCGGCTGATCTGCAGAGAGTGCGCGGTGAGCTACGCATGGCTGAAGACCGGCGAAGGCGAGATGGCGGAGTGCCGCAAGGAAGCCGAAGCGGAAAAGCTGATGCGCATTCTGGACGGCGACAATGCCTTTATGAAAGCCTTTCTGTGCAGCCTGGTGGACCTGCCCAAGGAAGCATGGGAGCAGATGGAGGCCTTTATCAAAACATTGCAGCGGGGCATGGAACACTCCTAACGCAAGGAAGTTGATGGCTGCCGGTTGTGCGTGGCAACGCCGCAGCGCATAACCAAAGCCCTGAACACGGCGCAGCTGCCGGTTCCGGGCAGTTTGCTATAGGGTATATGGCGGGGGATACGGCAGGGCGGCTGCCTGCGCAAAGAACATCGGATCGATAGGTACAATTGGCAACGGTGAAATACATGATTATATTAGCGAACATATGTTCGGTTGTCAATAGCGTGATGGGACTTTTGGTGCAGAAGAGTGCGGAGATTGATGCGGCCGGTATCCGCTGTGCGATGCGTAGCTTGCCTGCGTTTCATCAAAAAGAAGCGCTGTTGCGCTTCCTTGGGTGATGAACGTATTTGCCCTGAAATATTCGCCACGGGGACAACCAGGCGGCACGGCTACCGGGCATCGGTGTGGAGCAGGCTGTACACCGTCAGGTCTACGACGCCTCTGCCTGTCCACACATACCCCTGGCGGATGGTGCCCTCCTTTTGGAAGCCGTTTCGAAGGAGCACCGCGTGCGAGCGCGTGTTCTCCGGCATGACGAACGCCTGTATGCGGGCAATGCCGATAGCGTTGAGCAGGTAGTCCGCCATCATCCGCACGGCCTCGGTGGCGATGCCCATGCCCCAGAAATCCGCATGCAGCCGGTAGCCGATTGTGACGGCGCTAACCTTGCTGTCGAAATCGAACATCTCGGCAATGCCCACAACATTTTCCGGCCGGGAGCGGAGGCAGATGCCCAGAAACAGCGTTTTGCGCTTGGTAAAATCACGGGCGAAATGCCCGATCATGCTCTGCACCGCCGCCAATGTTTTCCGCGGGCTTCCGGGCGTATAGCGGAACAGTGTTTCGTCGGAATAGATGGCAAACAGATCCTGCGCATCCTCGGGCTCGAGCTTGCGCAGGATCAGCCGTTCCGACTGAAGCCGTGGGTACTGTGCGAACAGATCCTTGGGCATAGGGCCTTCTTTCCACAGCGCGCCGGTATGGGCGCATAGCTGCAGGAGAATAGGGGGGAGGATTGATACTTCGCGACGCGGGGCTATTCCTCGTCGTCTCCGCCGTGCTGGAACATGGTGTTCAGCTCGTCCTTATCCATGAAGGGCAGCAGGGGCAGGATGCCGGTAAACCCTTCCTTCTGGGCGAATTGCATCGCGATTTCCGTGATCTTCTTTTTCTTCATGAAAGGCGCGAGGGCGATGAGATCCTTGATAGTGCCCTTTTCCAGGATTTTATCGGCCAGATCGGTGACGTTTTTCTTGCCCAGGAACGGCGCGGCCATGATGAGCTTTTTGATTTCGATGCCGTCCTGTATCACAAACTGCAGGCATTGGTCGATGGCGTCGCGGCTGATGAAGGGCAGAAGCCCGATCATGCTGGCGAAGCTTTTTTCACGCCTGGCCGCGTCTATGGCCATGGCATCGAGGGTTTTTTCGTGCAGGAACGGCGCGGCCAGAATCAGCTCCTTCATGGAAAGCTTTTCCCGCACGCTTTCAAACAGCTTTTCCGCCTGCATGGGCTTCACCAGGGGCGCGACATCCAGGAAGTCCTCTGTGGAAAGGTCCTCGTCCATCGGCTCTTCATGGATGAGCTTTTCCACGACCTTCGTGCTCTTGCCGTTGCCCAGCAGATCGTCGATGCTGACGCCGAAAATCTCGGAAAGCTCCGATAATTTGGCAATGTCGGGCATGGTCTGCCCGCGCTCCCAGTTGCTGACGGCCTGGAAGCTAATGCCCAGCTTATCGGCCAGCTCCATCTGGGTCAGATTGCTTTGCTTTCGCAGGTTGGATATGGTTTTTGCAACGTGCTGCATATCAAACATGATGTTACCTCCTACTTTATTCCCGTGTATTGATTCCAAAATGCGCTTGCTTTCAGGCGATCCAGTTCGGCCCAGCTCGCTTCCTGTGAGCGATTGAACGGGCCTATGCGACGATCGTGTCTGGAATCGCGTTTGCGTTTCCTGGGCCGCCATGCGAGGATTTTACGAAGCCAGTTCACGCTTGCCTCCTCCCTTTCTGCGGAGAAGGCCTTGCCCTCCCTCCCGCAAGGAAAGCATAGGGCAGGACAAAGCGAAAATACAGCAAGCGGTAGTTGAGTTTCAACAAAACTGAGCGTTCAATTCACGGTTGAATGCCTTATACTGCGCAATTGGCCGCGCGGACTGCGCGGCCAATGCGGTTTATCAGCGAGTGACGGGAAGAAGGTTGCGACCGGATCAATCAGGCGTTGTCGTCGCCGTCGTTATGGTAGCGGTCGGACCTGCGGCCGGTGCGCGGGGATTGTTGATTGTCCCGGTCCGCGCCTGGCGCCTGCTGCTGGGGCCTTGCATAGGGGTTGCGTGCGGCGGGCTCCTGCGGCGAGGCGAACGGCTGGCGCTGCGCGTAGGGGTTTTGCTGCGTCGGCTGCTGGGGCTTTGCGTAGGGGTTGGGGCGCTGGTATGGCGTCTGGCTTTGCTGCTGCTGGCCGGCTGCCGTTGGCGGCGCTGCTGCTGCACGGCGGGCGTAGGGATTATCCTGCGGGGGCTTGGGCTGAGAGCGGCGGGCCGCTGCGGCACGCGCTGCAGCCTTGCGCTTCTTGTTCTGCGTCAGCGCATAGGCGTAAACGCCGCCCGCGCCGCCGATGAGCACAATGCCGCCAAGCACCAACCCCACCCAGCCGCTGCCGGACTGGGTTTCCTTGGTATCCTCCTCATACTCAATGGGAATCATGGTACCGATCACAAAGGTGGAGGTCGGCTGGGGTGTGGGGGTTGCGGTTTCCAGCGGCACGGCAGGTGTGGCGTAGGGGTTGAACGGCTCGTAGGTCGCGTTCAGGCTGGTGGACGGGTTTTGCCACACGCCGACGTTCCAGTCCTCTACGGAGGAGACCTGCCCCTGGGTGGCGGACCCGCTGGTCGAATTATTGTTCGTCGTGGTCGAGGACCCGGAATTCTGAATGCCCTGCAAATATTCGCTGGAATTGAGGAAGGTCGACAGCTCCGCCAGGTTTAAGACCTTGAAGAAATCGCCGCTGACCCAGCCGACGGTACCGGACTGGTTGATGTTATACCAGGTGGTTCCGTTAGCGCTCTGCGAGCCCAGCACCAGCCCGAAGGCATACTGGTTGAGCACGCCGATGCGCGTACCGCCGGGCGCGGAGCGGAAGTTGACGGAGTTGGCCGTAACATAGCCATAGCTGGACTGCGCGTTGGGGTCGTACGGCGCGGCTGTCTGCATGGGTGTGGGCGTAGGCGAGCCCTGCGCCAGATAGTTGTTGACCTCGGTGGCGGTCATCATGCGCAGCTGATCCTGCCGGATATAGCCGGATAGGCCGTTATAGCTGCTGACATGCCAGCCGTAGCCATCGTAGTACACCTGGCCGGATACATAGACCGCCTGGTCCTCTCCCAGCCATGCGGAGATGGATGCCTGTGCGCCCGGAACGGTGCGCAGGGGCACATCGTCGCCCAGGGTGAGGAAATAGCCGGTCTGCGGAACGGGCGTTGGCGTAGGCGACGGGGTGGGGGTCGGCGATGGCGCGTTTGCCGCGTTGTAGGCGTCGATGTAGCCCTGCGCCTCACCCGGTGTGATGGTGCGCACGGAGGTATAGGGCAGAAGGCCGATATAGCTTTTGCCCAGGTAGGTCTGCGCGCCTGTCCATACGGTGCCGTCTACATCCACCTGTCCGTTTAAGTATAAAAGGGTATCGGCAGGCAGGGTGGTGATGATGGAGTTATCGGCAAAGTTTGCGTTGTCGCGCAGGGCAACCTGTGTAAGCGTCAGGCCGTACCCGACATAGAGGTCCAGCTGCGAAGCGGTCTGCGTGGGCGTGACGACCGGTGTATCCGTGGGGGTTGTGGTTGGCACAACGGTCGGGCTTGCAGTCGGCGCAGTGGTGGGCGTATCGGTGGGGGTTGCCGTAGGCGCGGCCGTGGGCGTTTCCGTGGGGGTGGGTGCGGGCGACGGTGTAACATAGCTGCCGTCGATATCGATCAGGCTTAACCACACATAGCAGTCCATGGTGGCATAGCGTATATACGCCCAGTCTCTGTTGTTATAGTTGAACCAGCCGTGCACCCAGATGTTGGAATCCTTGCTGACCTGGAACAAAATGTTTGCGTCAGTGGAGGAATCCGGCGTGGAGCGGAAGCGGACGCCCGTAGTGTTGGTTGCGCCGGGCTGGCCGACCGCGGTATAGCCGGGATAGATGCCCGAAATATCCAAAGGCTGGTCGTTCTCACCCGGCATATTGGCGGGCGTATCGGTGGGCGTCGCGGTTGGCTCGGCTGTGGGTTCCGTGGTTGGCTCAGTCGTCGGTTCGGCCGTCGGTTCGGTTGTCGGCTCAGTGGTGGGTTCCGCTGTGGGTTCGGCGGTTGGTTCGGTTGTAGGTTCGGTAGTCGGTTCCGCCGTTGGTTCTGCTGTGGGTTCGGCGGTTGGTTCGGCCGTCGGCTCGGTGGTAGGCGTGGGGGTGGCAGCCGGGGTTTCGACGGTCAATAGGCTCAGCCACACATAGCAATCCGTATTGTTGTAGCGGATATATGCCCAGGTGTTGCCGCCGGAGGTAAAGCTGCCGTGTACCCATACCTCGGTGCCCAGGGCGACCTGGGAAACCAGGTTGTCCGATACGCCCGATACCGGGGTGGAGCGGATGTTGACGGAATTGATATTCGTAACACCGGCCGCGCCGATGGGCGTGTAATCGGGATAGGTGCCGGAGATATCCGCAGGCTCGCCATCGGCAGCCGTAGCGGTGGGGGTTGCGGTCGGGGCATCGGTGGGCGCGGCTGTCGCGGCTTCCGTGGGCACAGGCGTTGGTGTGAGGATCGTCAGCAGATCAAACCAAACATAGCTGTCGGTGCCGTTATAGCTGATATACGCCCACATGGTGGCGTCGATGGAGAAGGTGCCGTAAACATACACCTCGGTATTCAGATCCACCTGTGCAACCAGGTTCACCGTTGAGCCGGATACCGGAGTGGAACGGATGTTGACGGAGCTGGTATTGGTGACCGCGCTCTTGCCAACAACCGTGTAATCGGCATAGGCGGTAGGGTCGGTCGGCGTGGCAACAGGGGTATCGGTAGGAACCTCGGTCGGTACCTCAGTCGGCGCTTCGGTGGGTGCGGCGGAATCCAGCGTTACAAAGGAGTACACCACGTAGCAGTCCACACCGTTATACTGGATGTACGCCCAAACATTGTCATTGGCGGTGAAGGTGCCGTATACCCATACAGCCGTGCCCGCATCGACCGTATACAGAATGGTATCGTTGGAAGCGGTCGACGGCGTGGAACGGAGCCGAACGCTGTCATTTGTCGTACCGGCAGCATCCACTACGGCATAGTCGCCATAAAGATCCTGCGGCAGGCCGGGGGTCTGGGTGGGTGTGGCAACCGGGGCATCGGTGGGAACCTCGGTCGGTACCTCAGTCGGCGCTTCGGTGGGTGCGGCGGAATCCAGCGTTACAAAGGAGTACACCACGTAGCAGTCCACACCGTTATACTGGATGTACGCCCAAACATTGTCATTGGCGGTGAAGGTGCCGTATACCCATACAGCCGTGCCCGCATCGACCGTATACAGAATGGTATCGTTGGAAGCGGTCGACGGCGTGGAACGGAGCCGAACGCTGTCATTTGTCGTACCGGCAGCGTCCACTATGGCATAGTCGGCATAAATATCCTGCGGCAGGCCGGGGGTCTGGGTGGGTGTGGCAACCGGGGTATCGGTGGGAACCTCGGTGGGAACCTCGGTCGGCGCTTCGGTGGGTGCCTCTGTCACATCGGGGCTTGGGGTAGCGGTCTGCTCCTGTGCGTACACAAACGTAACGGACGGCGCAGGCGAAAGGGTGCCGTCGTTATTCACAGTGATGACAAACTGCGGCTGCGAGGTGCCCGAAAGCGTATAGCCCGCGGGAATCAGCGCCGGATTGGGCGTGATGGTGTGCTCGCCTGGGGCAAGCTCGATGGTTTCGGGATTGGCCAGCGCCGCGCCGCCCTCATCGGTATAGTAGACGGTCAGGTAGCCAGAGACCAGCTCCTGCTCATAGATAAACGTAATATCGGAGGTGGTGGGAACGCCCAGATCGGAAATGGTGACGTCCACCTGCGCGGGGCTGTCGGCGGACAGGATGTACCCGGTTTGCAGATCGGTGGGCGCTGGGGTAATCGTATACGTGCCGGGGTTGAGCGTCTGGGTCTGGGAGGACGCCACAGGGGTGCCATAGGCGTCGTTATAGTGGATGTTCACAGTGCCCTGCATGATTTGCGCCTGGAAATAGAACGTGACCCATTCGGGTGTCGCCGTGCCGTCCTGGTTCACAGTCACGGTAGCGCTGGAATCGCCCACGAGGGTATAGTTGGCCGGCACCAGCGAAGAATTAACATTGATGACGTTGACCTCGTCGTAATAGGCGGTCATTACTTCGTAATAGAGCACGTTGGCATTGTCGGCCTGATCCACGTAATACACGGGGATCTCCACAGGCGCGACAAGCAGGGGCATCTCCGCCGCAGAAACGTACAGCCAGTAGGTGTCGACCATCACGTCGTTCTGGTAGGCGGTAATCAGCGTGGAAGCGCCATCAAAGTCCACGGTGGCGATATCGGTCACCAGCGCGTCCCCGGTTGTGGGGGTGAAGGTATAGGGGGCCGTATCCGATGCGGTAATGGTCAGCGTGATGGGGAAATTGAACGCTTCCGGCGGCACCATAGCCCAATAGGCCTTGCTAAGCGGGCTCATGGTCGGGGTTGCGTCCAGCACCACAGGATCGCCATCCTGCACGGTATAGTAGGTAATGCTGACGGTGGGCATGCTGGCAAGCTGCTCGGGCGTCAGCTCCGCCGCAAAGGCGGATTGCGCAAACAGGAGCGCGAGCACGAGCAGGCACCAAAGGCTAATGCGCAATAGAGGAGCGGGTTTTTTCTTCATAGCAGGAGTTCCTCCTTCTGGATCGGGTCAGCATTCCATATCAAGAATAGATATCTTAATTTTAATGCTTTCGTAATAGAAAGTCAACAAATATCGGCGATGACGGCGGCCGCGGCAGGGCCGAAACTGCGCCGGATGGACAAGGGTTCTGCCTGGCAGGTGTAGAATAGCAAGGGGAGATGAAAAGGGGGCGCGCGGATGGCGATGGATAAAGGGCTGAGGGAGACGTTTGTTTCGGAAGAGACGATATACAGGGGAAGGGTCTTTACCGTGAGCGAGAGGATGGTCACGCTGCCCAACGGCAAAACGGCCAAGCGCGAGCTGATCCACCACTTCGGAGCGGCGGCGGTTGTCCCCGTGGACGAAAACGGGATCGTGACGCTGGTGCGCCAGTACCGTATCGCCCACGACACGGTGATGCTGGAAATCCCCGCCGGGAAGCTGGATTCCGCCACCGAGGATACCCTTTCCTGCGCGCATCGCGAGCTGCAGGAGGAAGCGGGGCTTCTGGCCGGGAACATGCGCTTGCTCACCCGCATGACGCCGACCCCCGGGTACGATACCGAGTTTGTGGATATCTACCTGGCTACGGAGCTTTCCCCCGGCACGGCCCACCTGGACGAGGACGAGTTTCTGCTGGTGGAACGCATGCCGCTTGCGCAGGCTGTGGAGCATGTGATGCGCGGGGAGATGGGCGACGCCAAAACGGCAATCGGGCTGTTGATGGCGGCGCGCCTGCTCTGCTGATAGAACGATAAACGATACGCATATATTCCCGCTGAAGGAGATTTAGGACCAATGCAGGCTGATCCGCAGTTTGATCCCATGGCGGTGGTTACCCGCCGCCTGGTGATACGGCCCGCGCGTATGCGCGACGCGCGGGATATGTTTGAATACTCCAAGGACCCGCAGGTTGCCCTCCATGTGCTGTGGGACGCCCACCGCTCCATCCGCGAGACGCGCGCGGTGCTGCGCAACATGATCCGCGACGCCCGCATCGGCCCGCCGTTCAGCTATGTTATCGAGCTCAAGGACGAGCGCCGCGTAATCGGCACCATCGGGCTGATGAACTATTCCAGCGCCAACCGGTCCGCCGAAATCGGCTACAGCCTCAGCCGCGCGTACTGGAACCGCGGCATCATGTCCGAGGCGCTGATCGGGATGCTCAAGTTCTGCTTTGAGGAGCTGGGACTCAACCGCATCGAGGCGCAGCATGAGGTGAGCAACCCCGCCAGCGGCGCGGTGATGCGCCATGCGGGCATGCGGCACGAGGGCACGCTGCACAGGCGCATCTACAACAAGGGAAAGTTTCACGACATGGAGCTGTACGCCATCCTGAAGGAGGAGTTTCATGCGCAATAAAATGACGCTCAAACGGCTCGCCGCGCTGCTGCTTGTGGGCCTGCTTGTGCTGCTCACGTCTGGCTGCGGCAACAAGGAAAGCGCGTACAACAAGGCCCTTGCGGTGTTCGCCGAGGGGGATTATGCCCAGGCGGCGACCGCCTTTGCAAGGCTTGGCGATTATCTGCAGGCGGAGACCTATGCCGCGTATTCGCAGGGGCTGACGTACTATAATCAGTGCGATTATGCGGCCGCGGAACCCTACTTTGAGCAGACGCGCGGCTTTATGTACGGCAACCAGCGCTACAGCTTCTGCCACGCCTACGTGCTGGAGACCTCCGAATCGTTTGCCGAGGCGGCGGAGTGGTACCTGGCGCTGGGTGAGTTTGAGGACGCGCCAAGCCGCGCGGCCTATTGCCAGGCGCGCGTCGCCGTGGAGGCGGGTGACTATGAAGCCGCGCTGGTGAAGTATGCCGAAGCCGGCGGCTACCGGGACGCGGAGGAGCGGCTGGACAAGCTCAACTTCGAGATCTACGAGCGCGCTTCGGCGCTGCTGGACGCGCGGGAATATGAACAGGCGTTTTTGCTGTTTACGCTGCTGGGTGACCGCTACAACGCCGGGGAATACGCCCGCACCGCGAAAAACTATCTGCAGGAGCAGGAGTATCTCCGCGCCGAGCAGCTGATCAAGGACGGCGACCTGCAGGGCGCGTACGATATCTTCCACGCCATGGAGGGCTTCCGTGACGCGGCAACCCGGGCAGAGGAGCTTGGGGCGCAGCTGGGGATAGACGGTACCGCACAATAGATAGGCCTGGTGAAAGAGCCAAGTCTGCATTGTCGCTTGACGCGGCTCCACCTCATGCCAAGATCGGGGCAGGGCTGCGCGCTTCACTCGCTTCGCGCGTTTCGGGTGTTGACACTTTCGATTCCCTGATACGGATGGCGGACACGATCACGTTGCGCGCGAATCACGGTTTTACACAGGTTTGGATAACGATATGGGGTTCAATTTTAAAGGCGGCGTGCCTGATGTTTGAGGTATAACGGCGTGAAGAAACGCTTGGGCATAGAGGGAAACCTGATCATTCTGACCACCGCGCTTTTGTGGAGCACGGGCGGGGTTCTGATTAAATTCATCCCGTGGGGAACGCTGTCCATCGCATCGCTGCGGGGCTTGATTTGTTTGTCCATTCTGCTTGCCATCCGCTGGGCGGGCCGCCGCCGGGGAAAGGCCGAGCCGGTGCGCTTTACCAAGTATAACGTGGCGGCGGGCACGGCGCTGTTTATGACCTCGTCGCTGTTTCTGGCGGCCAACAAGCTCACCACGGCGGCCAACGCCATCGTGCTGCAGTACATCGCGCCGATACTGATATTGCTGTACACGGCGATTGTACAAAAGCGCAAGCCCACCAAGGCGGATATCCTGCTGACGGTGCTGGTGTTCCTGGGCTGCGCGCTGGCGTTTTCGGATAAGCTAGGCGGCGCAAACCTGCTGGGTGACAGCCTGGCGCTTTTATCCGGCTTCACCTTCGCGGCGCTGATTCTGATCAGCCAGCACAAGGAAACCCAGGCGGGAGACGGGCAGATTATCGGCTGCGGGATGAGCTTTCTGTTCTGCCTGCCCTTTCTGCTCACGGATCAGAGCATCTCGTTCGTTCCCGCCAACGTCGGCGCGATGCTCGCGCTGGGCGTATTGCAGTACACCCTGCCCAGCATCCTCTTTGCCAAGGGCGTGAAGATGACCAACCCCGTGGCCGCGTCCATCATCCTCACAGCCGAACCGATCATGAACCCGGTCTGGGTGTTCCTGTTCCTGGGCGAGCTCCCCGGCACCGTCGCCATCCTGGGCTTTGTGCTGGTCATCTCCGCCGTGACCCTTCAATCGCTGATCCCGATTCTGCGCAAGCCTAAGCCGGGGTATGTGGAGCCGATTGAGTAAGCCTGCGTCATGGGGGTTTCAACCCCCATACCCCTGGCAAGGGCGATGCCCTTGACCCATCAGAAGAGGCCGTGCATTGCACGGCCTCTTGAAAATGTTGTGTTTATACTGTAACGATGGCCTGTTCAGAAAGCCTGAGATGCAAGGAAGTAAGGGTGGCAGGAGGCTGAGCTTACCGGTGTGTAAGTGATGCCGACTGCTATCCCGCAACTGACACCGCAGATTAGGTTTTATGGACAGGCTTAAGCCAAGTTAGTTCTATAGAGTCCTCTCTTTGCCCATGAAGACAGAGGCCACAGTCCCCGGCCCGGCATGAGCGCCAATGACGGGACCGACGAAGACGTGCTTGACGGGGCCGAGGCTGGGCACACGCTCGCGGATGAGGTCTTCCAGGCGCTTGGCGTCGTCGGCGGCATCGGCATGCATGATGATGAGCTCCTGCCCGGCGGGGTCCAGGATGTTTTCGGCGGTTTTATCCGCCAGGTAGCGCAGGGCGGCTTTGCGGCCGCGGATTTTGTTTTCGGCGGCCATGGAGCCATCCTTGCACAGGGTGAGGATGGGCTTTAAATCCATGAGCGAGCCCATGGTGGCGGCTACGGCGCTGATGCGGCCGCCGCGCTTCAAATACACCAGATCGTCCACCGTGAACCAGGCCTGCGAGCGCAGCCGGTTTTGCTCCACCCAGGTCTTGACCTCGTCCATGGACTTGCCGTCCTTGAACAGCGCATAGGCTTTTTCCACCAGCAGCGCCATCGGGCGGGAGATGGTCAGCGTGTCGACAATCTCAATCCGGCGATCCGGGTAGGCCTTGAGGATTTCCTCGCGCGCCGCCCTGGCGTTTTCCTGGGTGGCGGACATTTTGGAGGAAAACGCGATAAACAGAATATCCTTGCCAGCCTTGAGGTGCGGCTCGAAAATCTCAAGGTACGCCGATACCGGCAGCAGCGAGGTTTTGGGCGCGGTGCCCTGGCGCATTTTCTGGAAATACTCCTTTTGGGTACCGGCGCGGCCCAGATCGTCCAGGTATTCCACACCGTCGACCACATAGGGCATGTACACCATCTGCACGTCGTTTTCGTCGACAAACTTATAGGAGATATCGGAATCGGAGTCGGTCATGAATACATAAGAATCCATAGGGGCCTCCTTAGTTGAATGATCGCTGTAAACGTACTGTACTGGTATTGTACATGGTATGCCCTGATTTTGCAACGAGGATGCGTTATACGGCGTCTGCGCAGCCTGCGACGAGCTCGCAAACGCCCTGGAGAATATACGTGGGCCGGTAGGCGAACTTGCGCATTTCGTGCTCGGTGGTTACGCCCGAAAGCACCAGCACCGTATCGATACCCGACTCGGTGCCCGCGACGATATCGGTATCCATGCGGTCGCCGATCACGATGGCGTCATCCTCACGGACGCCCAGCATCCGGATGCCGTGGCGCATCATCAGCGGGTTGGGCTTGCCCACATAATAAGCGTTGCGGCCGGTGGACAGCTCTATGGGCGCCATCAGCGCCTTGCACGCGGGGGCGATGCCGCCCTCCACGGGGCCTGTCAGGTCCGGGTTGGTGCCGATGAGCTTGGCACCCGCGCGCACCAGCGCAACGGCGCGCTCGATGCGGTCATAGGAATAGGATCGGGTTTCGCCCAGCACCACATATTCGGGGTTGACCTCGTTCATGGTGAAGCCTGCCTCGTACAGCGCGCCGACCAGGCCAGGCTCGCCGATGACATACACGCTGGAGCCGGGGCTTTGCTGCTTCAAAAACGCGGCGGTGGACAGGGCGCTGGTGTAAAAATGATCCTCGTTGACCTCCAGCCCCAAACGCTTGAGCTTCTGGTGCAGCTCGCGCGGTGCGCGCTCGGAGGAGTTGGTCAGGAACAGAAAGGCTTTGTTTTCGGCCTTGAGCCAGTCAACAAACTCGATCACGCCGGGTAAAAGCTTGTTGCCGTGGTAAATAACGCCGTCCATATCGCAGATGAAGCCCTTTTTCTGCCGGATCGCATCCAGGGCCTGTTTGCTGATCGCCACGTGAGCCGTCCTCCTTGCCCGACCGATCGGGCAGTGGTTTTATCCTGTTTGGAATGGCTATATGGATAAATCAATCGTAATTAATGCCGGGATACAGGCACGCCGTGCGCACGAAGGTGGCCTGGCAGCTTTGCGCCAGGGCGGACTGCGCCTGGTTGCGGCGGATGGCATCGGCCATAAACGTGGTCACGCCGCGTTCCTCAAGGGCGTTCATTGCCGCCGCGATCAGGGTTTTGGCAAGCCCGAGCCTGCGGTAGTTCTGCGATACATACAGTCCGATGATCTGGGCCGTGTCGCGCTGGCCCGTCATGGCGATTTCGCCGACGATTTCGCGTCCGCGGGCGATATAGAGCGCAATGAAGTGCGGCATGCCCATGTACTGGCGCAGCACCGGCTGGGTTAACAGGTCTAGGCGGTACATGTTCATCCGCATCAGGAAGGAGGCTTGCTCCATGGAGTTTTGCAGCGGGATGAAGCCCATATCGTAGCCGATGGGGGCGGAGGGCTTGGCGGGCGGCATCTGGATTTTGATGATGTCCAGCGCGTCGTCGGCCTCGAAGCCCGAATCCATGTACAGCGAGAGCATGGATGCGTCATCCATGCCAACCTGGGCAAATACGCGCGCCTTGAGGTACGGGGTTTGCTGGTGAAGCTGAATGGCGCGCGCCAAAAGCGCGCCCAGGAGCATTTCGCGCCCCTGCCCGCGCGTGGAGATGGACAGGAATATATTGATCGGTCGTTCCGGAAACAGGTAGGGATGGTGCGTGCGCACCAGATGCCCCTGCCCGATGACCATGTTGGAGTCATCTGCAAGCAGAAATACGTTTTCCGGCGGGAAGCCGTTATTGGTCTGCGCCGGATGGAATACATGCATCGCGCTTGATCGTCCTTTCCAAAGCGGATCGGGTGCTGCTTGCGCCGTAAGGCGGCGCGGTGGGACGGATTTGCGGATATCGGTCATTCGTTCCTTTGATATTGTACTCGCAAAGCGCTTTGAATGCAAGATTACGGCGGAATGTGCTATAATGAAGCCAAACAGGAACGTGAGGTGAGTACGGCGTGAAACGGTTCTTACTGGTGCTATGCTGCCTGATGGCGCTGGGGTTTTATGGCTGTTCGTCCATGAACCAAACCAATCGCTTTGCGGTGATGCCCCAGGCGGAAACAACCCCCGCGCCGGAGCTGACCGCGCCGCCGGTGATGACGGCAACGCCGGAAAGCACACAAGAACCCGTGGTACAGCTGGTGGTTGCGCCCACCGATGCGGCGGATGAGGTGACCCTGCCGGGCAATAAACTGCCGGCGACGGATACGGCCGCGCCTACGGAAACCCCAACGCCCACGCCGGAGGGAAGCCCCGGCGGGTTCAACGGATAAAAACCATTACGGAGGGATAGCATGAAAGTACTGTTGATCAACGGAAGCCCGCACCCCCACGGCACCACGCGCCGCGCGCTGGACGAGATTGCCGGTGTGCTGGAAGGGCATCAAATCGATACCGAAATCTTTACCGTGGGGCAGAAAACGATCCACGGCTGCATCGGCTGCGGCAAGTGCGACGGGCACTGCACCGCCTTTGACGACGAGGTGAACGAAGCCATCGACAAGATGGCGCAGGCTGACGGGCTGATCATCGGCGCGCCGGTGTACTTCGCGTCGCCCAACGGCACCGTGATTTCCTTCCTGGACAGGATGTTTTATGCAGGCGGCGGGATTTTCGCGGGTAAGCCGGCGGCGTGTGTGGCGGTAGCCCGGCGCGCGGGCACAACGGCATCGCTGGATGTGCTGCTCAAGTACCCGCTCATCAAGGGCATGCCGGTGATCCCCTCCACCTACTGGCCGATGGTGTTTGGCGCAAACGCCGCCGATGCGCCCCGCGACGAGGAGGGCATGCAGGTGATGCGCAACCTGGGCCATAACATGGCCTGGATGCTCAAGCTCATCGACCAGGGCAAGCAAAACGGCCTGCCTTTCCCCGCCCCGGAAAAACCCAGAGCCAGGACCAATTTCATCAGCTGACACCATGATATAGTTCTATATGGAGCGCAGAGGCCGCGGCATGGTGCGGCCCTGCGCTTTGTTGTTTTTCGCCAAGCCTGTCTGAATGGGCGAGGGAAAAGGACATTGCATTTCGAAATAGAAAATATGCGTATAGAATGCTTTAGCAGGATGAACACTGCGCAGGAATAGACAACGGACAGGAGGAGATTGTATGGTCAATAAAAGCGATATACAGCGAGATGTATTTATGCTTACAGGACCGTTGGCCTCATGCGGCTACGACTGGTGGTGGCATTCGTTTACGGGCCGTCACCGGGAAACCGGGGCGGAAAAGGCGTTCTTCATCGAGTTTTTCACCTGCAACCCTGCGCTGGGCGGTGACGAGCCCGTACTGGGGCAGCTGCCTGAGAACCAGCGCGAGGATCGCAAGCCATCCTACCTGATGATCAAAGCCGGGGCATGGGGGGAAGGCGCTGTACAGCTGCATCGCTTCTTTGGCTGGAATCACGTCCGTATCGCAGATGGCGCGCCGTTTTCGGTTGAGGCGGAGGATTGCTCGCTGTCTGAAACACAGACCAGCGGAGCGGTTGAGGTATCGCCGGGCGAGGCATTGGCACACCCTGAATGGATGTGCGGCAGTGGCAGCATGCGCTGGGATCTGCAAATTGATAAAAAGATTGCCTATAACGTAGGGTTTGGAGCCAGCAAACCCCTGCGGCAAAGCGGGGCGTTTGAAATGTTCTGGCACGCCGAGGGCATGAAAACGCTGTACTCCGGCAAGGTGGAATGGAACGGCGAAACCTATCTGGTGGACCCGGCAACCTGCTACGGTTACGCAGATAAAAATTGGGGCAAGGATTTCACCAGTCCCTGGGTATGGCTTTCATCCAACAATCTGCATAGCAACCTGACCGGCAACAAACTGAATCACAGCGTGTTCAACATCGGCGGCGGGCGGCCAAAAATCGGGAATCTGGTGCTTAACCGTAAGCTGCTTGGTGCGTTTTACTATCAGGGCAAAAGTTATGAGTTCAACTTCTCCAAATTCTGGACGTTAACCCGTACCGACTTTAGCTGCCGGGAAACGGACACAGAAATCCACTGGCATGTAAAACAGGAAACGCCGCTCCACCGGATGGAAACCGATGTGACCTGCGAGAAGAAAAATATGCTGCTGATTCAGTACGAATCTCCTGACGGCGCCAAGCGCCACAAGCGGCTGTGGAACGGTGGCGATGGTAAGGGCACGGTGAAGCTGTATGAGCTTGGTTTGGGCGGCGAAACGCTGATTGACGATGTCACCGCCCGCAACATCGGCTGTGAGTACGGCCAGTACGAAAGCTAAGGCGTAAAGCGGATAAAGCATCGCTGCAATTGTATAGATACAAGCGACGGCCAACCCCGGTAGGAGGGTTGGCCGTCTGAATACGGAGGAGAGGGTATCAATACAAATTCCTGTTCGTGTCGCGCGAACAAAAACAGTATCTACGCAGTTTTGAGGCGATATCCGCAGCGGTACACGGTTTCGATGCGGTTCATGCCCAGCTTGCGGCGCAGCCGCTGCACGTGTACGTCCACGGTGCGGGTTTCGCCCATGCTCTGGTAGCCCCAGGCCTTGCGCAAAAGGTGCTCGCGGCTTACAGGCAGATCGGGGTTTTCCATCAGGGTCATCAAAAGCGCAAGCTCCTGGGCGGTCAGCTCCACGCGCTCGTTGCCAAGCATCGCCACACGGGTTTCCTCGTTGACGGTCAGGGGCGAGAGCGGCTGGTTCTGCGCAAGGAGATTGTCCACGGTAGACACCGCGGCCTTGGCGGAGAACGGCATGACCAATACATCCGAGCGCCCGCGGTACAGCGCGCGCAGGTGGGAAACGGTGTCCTGATCCGCCGTCAAGAACAGCACGGGGTATTCAAGCCCCTGAATCTGTGAAAACAGTGCGCGGCAATCGGGCCACTTGAGCCGTGCGTCCATCACGACCAGTGTGTCCTTAGGCTGCTTTTGGGGGAAGCCGTCGGACGGTTTGAGGCGCAACACCTCATGATTGCTTCTGGTTAATATACGGGTCAGCTTATCGGTTACGTTTTTCTCGGTGCCATAGATGATTATTTTTGCCATAGTATTCACCTCACAATCATTATGACGTATGAAAGTGGCGAAGTATTGCATATAATGTGAACGAATTATGAACGAGTTGTAAACAAACTTCAGCTTTCTGAAAAAATCGAATCCGCGTTGTCAGCTGATGCGGCCCCGCCTTATGCGACCAATCAGGCGCGGTACGCGCTTCATTTGCTTTTCGAATGGCGGACACTAAACGCTTTCAGCTCCCTTGCTGAATCAGCAGGCGATGCCTTCTGATCCCTTGCTTTCCGGCATCCTCGGTTTCATGAAAGTTGATCCTTCCTAATGTCCCGCACCGCATTGCACTGCGATCCCCCCTATACTGGCACCATGAACACGTGCGAGGAGGGGTGCGATGACCGTACGCGGCAGGAAACCCAAAGGCAGCGCGCACATCGCGGGCGAGGACGAGGTGCTGGAATGCCTGACCTCGGTATTGCGCGGTACGGACGCCGAGGAGATGAAAATCACCCCGCGCGACAGGCTGCGCGCCGCGGAGCTCCTGGCCAAGCGCTATGGCACGCTGGGCGCCGCGGAGCCCCAGGCGGAGGCACCCCGCATCATCGACGATATCCCCGCATCGGCGGATGAGGATGACTGACATGACGGACGTCCGGCTGTCACGGCTGATTGCGGAAAGCTTCTTCTCCCTGTGGCGCGCGGCGCGTGCGGGCAAGGTGGATGAGCTCTGGCTGCAGGGCGGGCGCGGATCGGGGAAAACCTCCTTTGCGGCGATCTGTATCCTCTGCGGGCTGATGGACGAGCCGGAGGCCAATGCAATCGTGTACCGCAAGGTGGCCGATACGCTCCGGGAATCGGTCTACGCGCATCTGGTCTGGGCCATCGGCCTTCTGGGCGTGAGCGAATGGTTTAAGCTGAGGCTATCGCCCCTGGAAATCGAGTACACGCCCACGGGGCAGCGCATCTTGTTTCGCGGGTCGGACAAGCCGGAGAAATCCAAGGGCGTCAAGCTGCAAAAAGGGTACTTCAAATACCTGTGGTTTGAGGAGCTGACGGAGTTTTCCGGGATGCAGGATATCCGCACCATCAAGGCCTCCATCCTGCGCGGCACGCAGCAGCAGACCCTGACGATCTGCACCTACAACCCGCCGCAGCGGGCGGCGCACTGGGTGAACAGGGAAGCGCGCACACGGCGCAAGGGCCGCAGGATTCACCACAGCGACTACCGCAGCATCCCCAGAGCCTGGCTCGGGGATGCTTTTCTATTGGAAGCCGAGGCCCTGATGGCGCAAAACCCGCGCGAGTACAGGCACATGTACCTGGGCGAGGTCACGGGCACGGGCGCGCAGGTGTTTGAAAACCTGAAGCTTAAGCGCTTGCCGCCCAAGGAGTGGGAGGGGCTGCGCAGCTACTGCGGGCTGGACTTCGGCTTCGCGTCCGACCCGGATGCCTTTGTGCGCTGTGCGTACGACGGGCGGCGGCGCATTCTCTACATTGTGGACGAGTTCGTGTCGCTGGGGCTGCTGTCCGGTGCGCTTGCGGGCGCGGTGAAGAGCCGCGCCGGAGAGGCGTTCGTCACCTGCGACAGCGCCGAACCGCGCTCCATCGCCGAGTTGCGCAGCCGGGGCGTACGCGTAACCCCCGCCCGCAAGGGGCCGGATAGCGTCGCCCACGGCATGAAGTGGCTGCAAAGCCGCGCGATGATCGTGATCGACCCCAAAAGAACCCCGCTCGCCGCCGAGGAGTTTTCCTGCTACGAGTACGAGCGCGACAAGGCGGGCGAACCGCTGCCCTTCTACCCCGACCGCAACAACCACCTGATCGACGCCGTGCGCTACGCGATGGAAAGCGTCAGCGCGGTGCAGCGCGCGATTATTCCCAGGTAAACGCTCCTGCAAATCCCACACACTGCCGGTTCCCTTTCCGCCGGCTTTCGCTTGCAGGATCGGTTGCCTTCATAGATTGCCAAGGGGTCGCAGGAGTTGCATATTAAACAATACAAAAGGAGTTCATCATGATCACCATCGATAAAACCTTACTTCTGGAGGACGGCACGCCGCCGCCGGAACTGCTGCTGGCGCTTTTGAACGAACACCGCAGGCAGCGGGAGCTGCGACTCAACGTGCTCAAGGAGTACTACGACGGCAATCATGCGATTCTCAGCCGCATCCGGCTATCGGGGCTGCCCAACAATAGGCTTGCCCACGCGATGCCCCGCTACATCACCGCCATCGCGGCGGGATACCTGGTCGGCTCGCCGGTGCAGTATACCCTGAAGGACCATCCGGCGGCGTTTGAGCAGCTGCTTGGGGTGCTGCGCCGCTGCGATACGCAGTCAATCGATGCGGAGCTGGCCGTGGACGCGGCGGTGTACGGCAAGGCGGTGGAGCTTTGCTATGCCGATCATCAGGCCAAGCCGCGCGTGGCGCAGGCCGACCCCCGCCATGCCTTTGTGGTGTACGATGATACGGTGGAGCACCGGCCGCTTCTGGGCATTACGGTCAGCGATGTGCTGGACAGGCATTTGAAAAAGGCCAGGGAACGCGTAACCGTATGCACCGATACCCTGACCCTGCACATGGAGCGCCGCGCAGCCGAAGTGCCTGTGGAGGTCGCGCGCCAGGCGCATTACTTCGGCGGTGTGCCGATGACCGAATACTGGAACAACGCCGACGAGACCGGGGATTTCGAGGCCGTGCTGCCGCTGATCGACGCGTACGACGCGTTGCAGTCCGACCGCATTAACGACAAGCAGCAGTTTACCGACGCGATTATGGTGCTCAAGGGCGTGGGCGCGCTGCAGGCCGAGGACGCCGAAACGGATCTTGACCCGAACGACCCTTCGGCGGCGGCTCTGGCCGCAAGTCAGCGCCTACGGCATACGCGCACGCTGTTTCTGCCCGGGGACGGGGCGGACGCGGGCTTCATCACCAAGCCGGATTCCGAATCGGGCAGCGAGCTTCTACGCAAAAGCCTGGCCGAGGACATTCACAAGCTGTCCTTTGTGCCCGATTTGTCGGATTCGAAGTTCGCGGGCGATGCCTCAGGCGTGGCGATGCGCTATAAGCTATTGGGGTTTGAACAGCGCACAAAAATCAAGGAACGCTGGTTCCGCGAAGCGCTGCGGACGCGCCTGCACCGTTTGGCGCATTTTCTAAGGGTGCAGGGCGCGGCGGAATTTGACGTGGATCAGGTGCAGATCACCTTCCGCCGCGCCCTGCCTTCAAACGACCTGGAGATCGCCAAAACCGTGCAGGCCTACAAGGGCATCGTGCCCGACGAAATCCTGCTTTCGCAGGTGCCGTGGGTGGACGATGCCGCGGAGATCATCCGGATGGATACGATGTAGCGCGGGAAACCGCCTTGCATACCAACCCTTGATGGGGATGAAAGCCGACGGGCGTAAAACGGGAGGAAGCAATATGAACGAAACCGCAGTGGAAACCGTGGACCAGGCGCAGGAGACCGCCGAGGCGGCCAAGGCTGAGACGGCCGAAAAAACCTTTACGCAGGACGATATCAACCGCATTGTGAGCCAGACCATCGCCTCCGAGCGCAAAAAGGCCGAGGCGCAGCTTATCAAGGCCAAAAAGGAGGCCGAGGAGCTGGCGCTGATGACCGCCGAGCAGCGCGCCGAGCACAGGATGGCCGAGCGGGAAGCCGCGCTTGCGGAGCGCGAGGATACCTTAAGGCGTAGCGAGGTGCGCGCCGGAGCCGTGCAGCTGCTGCTGAAAAAAGGCCTGCCCGCCGGGCTTGCCGACACGCTCGCCTACGCCGATGCGGACAGCGCTTCGGCCGCCATTGACACCCTGGAGCAGGCGTTCCGCACAGCGCTGCAGCAGGGCATCGAGGAGCGTATGAAGGGCATGGCGCCCGCCGCCTCCGTGAGCACTGCCGCCGGGTTTGAAAGTAAGCTCAAAAAGGCGGTCGGCATTCAGTAAACGTTCCACGCAGACAAACCGACAGTTAAAGGAGACATGTACATGGCAAATTCCATTACCCTTTTCAAGCAAACCCTCTCCGATACGCTGGACGAGGTATACAAGCTATCCAGCCTGACCGCCGTTTTGGACGGCAGCGCCGATCTGGTGAAGCAGGGGGCCAACGCCAACGAGCTGATTATCCCCAAAATGAGCGTGCAGGGCCTGGCGGACTACGACAAGGCCTCCGGCTACGTATCCGGCGATGTGACGCTGACCAACGAAACCGTGCAGTGCAACTTCGATCGCGGCCGCATGTTCACCGTGGATTCGATGGACGATCTGGAAACCGCGGGCGTGGCTTATGGCAGGCTTGCAGGCGAGCTGATCCGCACCAAGGTGGTTCCGGAGCTGGACGCCTTCCGCTTTTCCAAGTATGCGGGCACCGGCGGCATCTCCGGCATTGAGGCCGGAGCGGCGCTGACCACAGGCACGGCCGTGATTACCGCGCTGCGCAATGCCGTAGCCGCCATGGACGAGGCCGAGATCCCCTATGAGGACCGTTACCTGTTCATCACCCCCACGCTGGACGGCATGATCGCCGACCTGGATACCACCAAGAGCCGCCAGGTGATGGAACGCTTCCAGGGCAAGGTGCTGGTGCCGCAAACGCGCTTTTATACCGCCGTGGACATGCTGGACGGCACGACCACCGGCCAGGAAGCAGGCGGCTACGTGAAAGGCGCGACGGCCAAGAACATCAACTTTATGGTCATCCACCGCGGGGCTGTGATTCAGTTTTCTAAACACGTCGCGCCCAAGGTGATTCTGCCCGACGTGAACCAATCCACCGACGGGTATAAGTTTGGCTACCGCCACGTGGCGATTGCCGACGTTTACGAAAATAAAGCGGCTGGGATCTATTTGCATTACGCCACGGCTTAAGCCTGCCCAAAAGACGCAATCTGCGTTGTTGGCTTCGTCGGGTTTGGGCATCACTTACGCCACGAGTAAGCTCAGCCCATCCCCTCCTTGCCGCCTCGCATCTCACGCCTTTTGAACAGACTTACCAACTGGAACGAACGAGGGAATTCTTCTCATGGCCGCGTGTTATGCGCGGCCATGATGACGGGTCAAGGGCGTAGCCCTTGTCGGGGGTATGGGGGGTGAAGCCCTCATGACGAAAGGAACTGGACATGACCGAGTTTTTGGACAAGCTCAAGCGCAGGCTGCGGATGACCGACGGGGAGCAGGACGCGCTTTTGGAAGACCTGATCACAGACGCGCAGGCGTTTGCCATGGGCTACACGGGGCGCGATCCCCTGCCGGAGGCGGCAAGCGGCGCCATTGTGGAGCTGGCGGCCATCAGCTACGGGCGGCTGGGCATGGAAGGGCAAACCGGGCACAGTGAGGGCAGCGTATCCATACGTGTGGACGGGCTGCCCGCCATGCTCAAGGCCCAGCTGGACCAGTGCCGCGCCGCAAAGGTGGGCTAGGCATGCGATTGCTGGAACAATGGAAGCAAACCGTAACCGTAAAGCCCGCCGCCGCGCCCCGGAAGGTGCAGGAGAACGACCGGCTCTATCGCTTTGACGACGCTGGTGCGTTTACCCTTCGTGTTGTGCTGCAGCCGCTTGCGGCGCGGTCGGATTTAGCCGTACAGGGGCAAACGCGTGAGGCGAAGCTCCTGCTGCTTTACGACGGCGATCAAACACTGGATGAAGGCATGGGCGTGTGCGTGGAAACAGACGCAAGCACGGCCTGCGATTACCGTATATCGGAAATGCCCAGGCGCTATCACAGCCACAAGGAATGCACGCTTGCCTTCATCCCCCCGAAGCTGCGCGGATGACCCGCGCAGACGGCGCGGCGGCCGGCAGCCAATTGGGAACGCTGGCCGCCGCCCTGCGGCGGGCTGTGGGTGACGCTGTGGCAGAGGAGGCGCAAGCGCTCCGGGACGAGGCGAGGAGCCGCTGCCCGCAGGATGCGGGCACCCTGCGAGAAAGCATCCGCGCCGAGGTCACAATGGCGGGTGATACGGCAGAGGCCGTAATCGGCTCCGGCCTGCCCTATGCGGCGGCTTTGGAGCTGGGCACGCTCGCGGCGCCGCCCAAACCGTACCTCGCGCCCGCCTATGAGGCGCGCAGGGGCGGTATCGCCGGGCGCATACAAGCGGAAATACAACAAGCGCTGGAGGAGAACAGAGCATGAACGAAACCGAAAAAATCATCCAGGCGCTTTCGGATATCCAGGGCATTGCCAGCGTTACGCGCGGCTGGCCCAGGCAGGATGCGCAGCTGCCGTGCGTCGCCCTGCAGCTCTTGGAGCGCAGCGCCGTGGACACCCGCGACAACGAAGTGTACCTGACGAAAAGCCGCTATCTGGTGCGGGTATTCGGGCAGACACTTTCCGCCTGCGACGCGCTGAAGGCTGAGATCGCTGCCGCGATGGCTGCGCTTGCGTACACGCTGGAACGCGTGCAGGAAACCGACCACGAAACCGCGCAGCTGCGCATGACCTTTGAAAAACTGGAGTAGGGGGACACCATCATGAGTGCAAAACGAGCCATTATCGGCTTCCGGGGCGTGGCGCTTGCGCCGATCCTGACCGATTCCATCACCGCGTACGCAACCGGCGCAGGCGCCGCGCTGCAATACGCGGGGCAGATGAGCCGCTCCGTCAAGGAGAACAAGACCGACATTTACTATGACGACGACCTGTATGCCCAGCTGCGCAACGTATCCGGCGAGGATGTGGAGCTGCGCATGGCCGAGGTTCCGCTCAGCCAGCTGGAAACCCTGGGCCTTGGCGTGTACGACGCGCAGACCGAAACCCTGGAGGCGAACTTCTCCGTCGCGGGCAAGTTTTTCGCGCTGCGCTGCGTAGCCGATACCGTATCCGGTTTGCCGTTTTACTTCAACTACCGCGTGTTTGAGCTGACCGGCGTAAAGTTTGACAACTTCGCCTCCAAGCAGTCTAGCGCTTCGGTGTGCGAGGTCATCCTCTCCGGCGTGTTCAAAAAGCCGCAGCTTGGAAGCCTTAAGCCCTGGGCTGTGATGCAGCTCAAAGAAGACCTGAGCAACGCCGACGCGTGCAACGCGTTTTTGACCGCCGCTGAAACGAAGCCCGAGACCTGATGAGGATTTCATTTCCCAGGACCCAGGCCCAAAGCAATAGCCTTGGGTCAGGGTCTTTGGGGTGAAGCTCTGTATCGACAGAAAGGATACCCATGAACTCGATTGATGTATCGCTGCCACGGAGCGTTACGGTGCGCGGACAGGTGATCCGGCGGATGCCGCTGGGGCGCTATTTGCAGGCGATCCGAATGCTGGAGGGCTTCCCCCGCGAGGTGGCAATGAGGCTTGTGCCGGACGGAACCATAGCGGCTGCGCTGGAAGCGCTCAAAACGCTCGACCGTGAAAAGCTTCTGGATCTCCTGCTCAAGGCGCTTACGGTGGTGCCGGAGCAAATGGTCGGGCTCATCGCCGCGCTGACGGAAATACCGGAGGATACGCTATGGAATGACCCGCAGATCGGCGCTGACGGGCTGTTGGAAATCGTCGACGCCTTTTTGGAGGTGAACGCGGCGGAAAATTTTATCCGGGCGGCGGGGCGGCTGCGACAGCACATCGGCCGGCTCGCCGCGACGCTGAAACCTGGCTCCAGCGGCTGATTGCCGCGGGATTGAGGCTCGGCATTCCCAAGCGCGCACTGCTGGAAGACTATTACCCGGCGGAGCTGCCGCTTGTGTTTGGGGCCTATGCCGATCTGCACGGCGCGGCGCAGGATGGCGGGGAAACGGTGGACCCCATTACATTTTTCGCAACGGGAGGCGAGACGATTGACGGTTGATGAGATCACCATCAAAATTTCCGCATCGGCGGAACAGGCGCTGACGCAGATCGATCAGGTGGCGGGCAGGATCAGCGCGCTGGTAAGCGCTTTCCCGTTCCATGTGCAGCTCAATACTGCGCAGGCGGAGGAACGCCTGGAAGCGCTGCAAAACAGCGCGCGGCAGCTGCTGACCGATCTGGACGGCAACCGCGTTACAGCGTCCGCGCTTGCGCTGGAGCAGAAAAACTACCAGGCCGCGATCCGCGAGCTGCAAACGCTCAAAGGTTTGTCCCGCACAACCTACGAGCAGGAGCTGGAGTACCTGCAGGCGATCCGGGAGCACATGAGCCGTTATTCCCTGAGCGCTAAGGAAGCGCTGGATTTAGAGCAGCGTCTTTCCGCAGTGCAGGCGCAGATTGCCGCGCGAGACGCGCAGAGCCTGGATACGCTGCTTTCAGGCGTGAGGGACGCGCTTGTAAACCGCTATGAAACCATGCGCGACGCGGAGCTGAATATGCTCAGCCAAAGCCGCGAAGCCTGGCAGGCGTGGCGGGATTCGAGCACCGATGTCATCCAGGCGCAGATCGACGCGTTGGACAATCTGGCCCAGGCCGAGGATCGCGCCGCCGAGGAAGCGGAGCACCTGCGCCGGATTGAGAAGCTGAAACAGGCGCTGTTGTACGAGCAGGATTCGTTCAACCAGGGGCAGCTGTCCGCCCAGCTGCAGGATGCGCAGGCCGCCTACGAGGCCTGGCTTTCAAAGAATGCGCGGGAGGATCAGAAAGCGTCGCTGCAGGCGCAGCTTGCCGCTGTGAACGAGCGCACGGATGCGGAGCTGGATGCGCTGTCCAGGCAGGCAAGCGCTGTAAACGAGGCCTATGCCCGGCAGCTGCAGGCCGCCGCCATCCGCGCCGAGGCTGAAAAACAGCTTATGACCGGCACGCAGGAGGAACTTCTTGCGTTGATCACGGCGTTCGCACCGGATTACAACGCCGCCGGGCAAACGCTGGGCGAGCAGATGCTTTCGGGCTTTATGGAAAAGGCGGGCAGCATATCCGGCTGGATGGAGAGCCTGAACACGATGATTTTAAACGTTCAGCAAAGTCTGAACACGGCCCTGCAAAGCGCCGCCGACGGCTTTTACCAGGAGCGTGCCGCCGCCCCGGGCGTGACCATCACCCAGCAAAATACCTTCAATACTCCCGTGGAATCGCCTGCGGATACCGCCTGGCGCATCAGGCAGGCCAACGAACAGCTGGCTTCCCAGCTGCTAGAAGCCTAGGAAAACGCTGGCAAAATTCCCTGCGCGCTACCGGCTTCATTTCCGCCATCTTGCGCCCGCGACATCCTCGACGTAGCGCTGCTACTACTTGAGCGGCCTCACCCGAACTGCGTTCGCGCGAGGCTACGCACTTTATTGCCTGCGGCAATTTCGAGCGCTAGTCGGGCTACGCCCTCCCTATCAGATATCGCAAACGCAACCTGACGAAAATCCAACTCGGTATCGCGCGGGTCCTTTTATCATCGTTTCCCTGGCGATTCCTTCGCAGCGCTCTGACGAACGATAGAATTATTAGCATATGAGTGTTATGAAATGCTGTCCCTATTTTGATCGCCGCAGCTCGGTCAAATAGGGGGATTGCGATAGGCTGTTAGCCCTTAACATGGGCGTGGGGGCAACGTCCATAAAACCACGTTATAGGAGGAACCATGCAGAAGCTGACCTATATCAACCTCAATAACGAGCAGGCGGTGTTCTGCGGCGCGCCGTACGTGCTCTCCAAAATCGGCGGGCTTGGGCTGCCGGAGCTGGAGTTTCAAAGCATACGCGGGGCGTACCAGCAGGGGGATACGGCGCTGTCGTTCCGCCGCCCCAAACGCATGCTGTCGGTGACGCTGCATATTATGGCGGGCAGCCGCGCGGAGCTGTACCGGCTGCGGATGGCGCTGCTGGGCGTTCTGTCGCCGGACAAGGCGGCGCAGGGGGACGACCGCGCCGTGCTGATTTATGAGAACGATCATGCCCGTTATATGACCTATGCCGTGCCGGATGGCGGGCTGGACGCGCAGGGCCGGACGCTGGATACCCAGCCCAACCTGAGGCTTGGCTTCCGCTGCGAAAGCCCGTACTGGTTTGCGGCAATCCCCTCGTCCGTCGCGTTTGAGGACGCGGGCGAGGGATTTGCGATGCCGTTTCAGTTCCCGGTGGATTTCGGCCGCAGGGATTACTGCAAGAACGCCAACAATCTGGGGCAGGTTTCCGTGCCGGTACAGATTACCATTGTGTGCAAGGGCGAGGTGCCAAGGCTGAAAAACCTCACAACGGGCAAGGAGATTGCCCTGTCGGCGGCCGTGCCTGCGGGCAACACCCTGGTGCTCAACACCGATCCGGCCCGGCTTGACGCCCGCATCATCGATGCCGACGGCATGGAAACCGGGGCGTTCGGCAAGCTGAGCCTGTTGACGCCGCTGGCGGACTTCACCCTGCGCCCCGGGCTCAACGAACTCGCCTACGAAGCCGGTGGCGTCAGCGCGCAAAGCGAAATCACCGTCGCCTGGCGCGCGGCGTATGAGGGGGTATAGCGTTTGATCACACTCCAACTCATGACCCTGAACTTTGAGAAGCTCTCCGAGATCGCGCAGTTTGAAAGCCTGCAGATCACGCGGAGCTTTTTGGGTACGGGATGCTGCGGCCTGACGCTGCACCCGGACGCGAAGGGCGCGGCGGCGATCATACCCGGCGCGCTGCTTTTGGCGGAGGGCTGCAAGGCGTTTTTAGTCGAGGACGTGCAAATGCTGTCGCGCGAAACGCTTTCGGTGAAGGGCTGTATGCTCAAGGGCCTGGCCAAGCGCCGTGTGTGCGTGCCGCCGCTTGCGGCGGGCGCGCGGGAATATCAGGATTTCGGGTGGGATCGTTTCACCGGCAGCGCCGAGGCAGCCTACCTGCACTACGCGCAGGGTAACCTGATCGCGCCGGAGGACGCAAGCCGCGCAATCCCAAACCTGATCGCGGCGGACAGCCAAAACCGAGGTGAGGTACTGCCCTGGCAGGCGCGGTTTGACAGGCTGGATGTGTTGTTTCAGGCCATTGGCGAGCGCACGGGGCTGGGCTGGGATATTGTGCCGGATCTTGCACAGCAAAGGCTTGTGTTTACCGCCTGGCAGGGCATCAACCGCACGGCGGGAGACGCGCTGTGCCTGATCTCGGAACAAAACGGAAACGCCGCCGATGTGCAGTACCGCCAGCTGCTCTCCGGCAGCGCAACCACGGCGTACGTCGGCGGCGCGGGGGAGGATGAGAACCGTTTCATCCTCTGCGGCGGCGGGGACGCGCAGGGAATCGGCAGGCGCGAGCTGTGGGCGGATGCCGGAAGCATCCAAGATCCCGGTCAGCTTGCGCTGTATGCGCAAAACAGGCTTTTGGATACCGGCGCGAAAACAACCGTCACCGCGACGCTGATCGATTCAGGCGCGTGCCGCTACGAACGGGATTACGATGTGGGCGATACTGTGATCATCGCGGGGCGCTTTGGCAGCGCGGCGGTGCGCATTGCCGAGATTACCGAGACCTACGAAAACGGCGCGCGTACCCTGGCGGCGAACTTCGGCGATGCGCCGGTCACCGTGAACACGCTGATCAAACAGCTCAGGCAAACGCCAAGATAAGGATGTGGTTTTTTGGCTCAGGAACAGTACGGATTTTTCAATTCCACGGTGGAGGATGAGCGCAGCTACGATTCGGCGGACATGGCTGTGATGCTGCGGACCCTTGCGGCTAGCGGCGTGGCTGACGGCGGCGAATGCCTGCGGATCAGCGCCGAGGGCTCTACCATGCGCACGCTGGTTGGCTACGGCTCGGCGATGGTCGAGGGGCATTACTACCGCCTTGGCAGCGATGGCGGCAGCGTGAAGGCCTTTGAGCATGGCACCGAGGCGGAGCTTGGGCGCATCGACCGCATCATTTTACGGCTAAATCTCACGGCCCGGACCGTGACGCTGCAAAAGCTGATCGGCACGGCGGCGAGCACGCCCCAGGCGCCCGCGCTGACCCGCAACGCGGAAGTGTGGGAGCTGTCTTTGGCACAGGTGCGTATCCGGGCGGGTGCATCGGAGGTTTTACCTGCTGATATCACCGACGAACGCGGGGACGAGGCCGTATGCGGCCTGATTGCGCCGGATTCGCTCAAGCGCTCCGTGCTGGAGGCCATGATCGGGGAGAGGATTGCCCAGGCGGCCGCGGAGATCCAGGCCGATTCCTCGGACGTGCTCCGCTACTCCGCCCAGCCGCTTTTGGCCGCGCAGCAAACGCAGGCCCGTACAAACCTTGGCGCGCAGGCGGCAATCTCGGCAAGCGGGCTGCTCAAGGGCAATGGCTCCGGCGGCGTATCGGCCGCTGCGGAGGGCGTGGATTACGCGGGCATGGCCGGTGGCAAGGTACTGCCCTCCAGGATTAGCGCAACGGTAGAGGTACGAACGGAGGGCTGGACGCTTGCGATGGCCGATGCCGGAAAGTTCTTCTATGTGTATAACCAGACCCCGGTCAACATTGTGATTCCAAATGATGCCGCGGTTGATTTCGCCGACGGGACGGAGATTGAATTCTGGCGAGGCGGCTCCGGAGACATTACGTTCCAGCCCGCGCAAAGCGTAGTGGTTGTGTCGGTCGACTCCATGCGTTCCATCGCCCAGACACACGGTGTGGTATCGGTTAAAAAGATCTGGGAGAACCTGTGGCTTTTGATAGGAAACCTGAAATGAGAATGAGCAGACATGCGGCCGTATATGGCCAGATGGCAAGGTTCAACCCCAACTCCGATTTGACCTATACAGGCAGCTTCCTTGTGGTGAACGACAGCAATACCGCATGGCGTGTGAAGTTCCTGACCAGCGGCGTGCTGACATTTCTCAAAGACCCCAAAGGGATTGATTTATTCATTGCGGGCGGCGGCGGGGGCGGCGCGCAGGCTGGGGGCGGGGGCGGCGGCGGCTATACAGGCGTATGGCCTGCCGTTGCGGTTACGCCCGGTACA
>ERZ795053.1020-NODE-1020-length-35890-cov-13.146812_pt1 | contig 35890 bp, 30 predicted proteins | sample MGYA00375137_ERZ795053 | MGnify/ENA primary metagenome ERZ795053 (study PRJEB30182, sample SAMN05720284) | activated sludge metagenome | isolation source: Anaerobic digester | place: Hong Kong | collected 2014-12-17 ...
TCATGCTCCTTGTCGACATGCTATGCCTCACACACAAAATTTCTGACAAGCTCTGCCCGCTCGCCACGCCGTTGCGCCGCCGTACGGCCCCTTGTCCGACACACCGCGGTCATAAACAGGCCTAGACTGCGAAGGTTGTCCCACGACGCCAAGAGGAGTCTCCACATGAAGAAAACCATCGCCCTCCCCCTGATGGCCGCCGCGCTGCTGGCCGGCTGCGGCAGCATGGGCGGCAAGCCTGCCGACGCCAGCATGCCCAGCACGCCCACCCAGGCGGCCGACGGCACGCTGATCGGCCCCAAGGGCATGACGCTCTACACCTTCGCCAAGGACGTGAAGGGCTCCGGCGCCTCGGCCTGCTACGACGCCTGCGCCGCCAACTGGCCGCCGCTGGGCGTGGCCGCCAGCGCCAGACCGCTGGGCGACTACAGCATCATCATCCGCCAGGACGGCACCCGCCAGTGGGCCTACAAGGGCATGCCGCTGTACTACTTCGCCAAGGACGCCAAACCCGGCGACAAGATGGGCAACGGCCTGCTCGGCGGCGCCTGGAAGGTGGCGACGCCCTGAAGAGCCTGCAGACGAGTCGGCTGGGCTGACCGCCGCCGCGCTGGCGGCTTGCCAGGCCCGGTTCGCTGCCTCGCACCCCAAGCCGCGCCAGAAGGCGCGGCTTTCTTCTGCCTGCAGCCGTCGGCAGAATGCTACCGAATCAGGAGCTGCCTGCGCCCGTCATCATTGGTCTGGAGGCCGATTTCATGATGAATCACGCCGCCGCGTGCTGAACAGCGGCTCCGGCACGCTGCAGCCTCAGGCCGTGTCCCGCAACCCGGCCAGCGGATGCGCCGACTTGTCCCACGGGCTGATGAAGAACGGCGCCACCATCTCGGCGCTCACGCCGGCCACGGCGGGCGGGTTCCAGCGCGGGGCGTGGTCCTTATCCACCGCCAGGGCGCGGATGCCCTCCACCGTCTCGCTGGCGTCGCCCGGGCGCAGGTGAAAGCAGCGGTAGACCAGATCGCGCTCCATGCGCAGGTCGTCGGCCAGGCCCATGCCGCGCGCGCGGCGCACCTGCTCCAGCGCCACGTGCAGCATCAGCGGCGAGCGGGTGCGCAGGTCTTCGGCCGTGTGGTGCGCCCAGTCGGTGTCGGCGCGCTCGAGCGCGGCCAGCATCTCGGCCACGCCGGGCAGGCCGAACACGGCGTCGATCTGGCCGGCGTGCGGCAGGCGGTCGTCGGCCGGCATTTGCAACTGCGACTGCACCCAGTGCTGCGCCGCGGTGCCGCTGTCCCAGGCGGTGTCGGCCAGGTGCTGCCACACGCGCGGCAACTCGTCGGAAGCCAGCAGACCGTCGGCCAGGCGGGCGGTGACGGGCTCGCCGCCGCTCAGCACGTGCCCGGTGAGCGCCAGGTACTCGCCCAGGTGGCCGGGCAGGCGACTCAGGAAGTAGCCGCCGCCCACGTCGGGGAACAGGCCGATGCGGGTTTCGGGCATGGCCATCCTGGTGCGCTCGGTCACCACGCGCAGGCTGGCGCCCTGCGAGATGCCCATGCCGCCGCCCATGACGATGCCGTCCATGAACGCGAGGTAGGGCTTGGGGTACTGGTGGATCAGGTGGTTGAGCGCGTATTCCTCGGTGAAGAAGGCCTCCAGCGCGGTGTCGCCGGCCAGCGCGGCTTCGTGGAAGAAGCGGATGTCGCCGCCCGCGCAGAAGGCACCGAAGGGCGCCGGCACGCCTTCGTGTCCCTTGCCCATGCCGCGGATCGCCACCGCCTTGACGGCGGGGTCGTCACGCCAGGCATTCAGCGCGGCGGTGAGCGCGCGGATCATGCCCAGCGACAAGGCATTCAGCGCCTTGGGCCGGTTCAGCGTGATCAGGCCGATGCCGCCGGCGGACAGCTCGGCGAGGACGTGGTCAGGGGTGGAGGAGCTGGAAATCATGCGTTGTCTTGGGTCTGGAATGCTTGAAAAACAATAGCTGGCGCCACAAGCCAGGCGCCGGCTGCAAGCCTAAACGATCATGAAAGCTGCTGCTGCCACCTGGGTGACGACTTTTGGTGACGGTTGCCGGCGCGCACGGTCATGCGGGGCCGATCGGCACCTGCGGCTCGCGCTGCGCGCTGCGCCAGCCCAGCCATTCGTTCACGGCCAGCGCGCCCACCACCAGGATGCCGCCCTGCAGCACCTCGGGCTGCGGCGCCTCGCCGGCGATCAGCCAGACCAGCAGTATGCCGAACACCACCTCCAGCAGGCCGAGCAGCGCCACTTCGGCGGCGGGCAGCACGCGGGCGCAGAGCACCACCAGTACGCAAGGCACGGCCAGCTGCAGGAGCCCAAGCATGGCCAGCCAGGCCAGATCGTGCCCGGTGGCCTGGGCCGGCCAGGCCAGCGGCAGCGTCACCGCGCAGGACAGCACCGCGCCCAGCAGCACGGCAGGCACCAGATCGATCGATTCGCCGTGCGCCTGGCTGCGCTGCACCACCGTCCAGTTCACGGCCGCGCCCACGGGGATGCCCAGCGCCACCAGGGAACCCAGCCACTCGGTGGCGGTGGTGCTGCCACCCAGCTGGCCAGCGAACATCCAGGCCATGCCGGCGCCGGCTGCCACGATGGCCGCCCAGGTGCGCCCCGGCAGCCGGTGCCCGGTGATGGCACGCGCCAGCAGCGCCGTCAGCAAGGGCCCCAGCGCCATGGTCACCAGCACGCGGGCCACGCCGGTCATGGTGAGCGCCACCATGAAGGCAGTGAACATGACCGACCAGCACACCCCCGACAGCCAGAACGCCCCGCGCCGCCACGGAAAGCGCGCGAACACCCCCGGCCCCTGCCACAGCGGCAGGATCACCAGCAGCGACAGCACGTTGAAGAAGCTGCGCCAGAACGTGATCTCGAACCCCTGCGCAGCCTGCAGCTGGCGCGTGACCACCCCGGCGATGGACCACATCAGCGTGGCCAGCACCATCGTCCACGCGGCGCGGGCGTGGGACCAGGACGGCGTGGGCAACGGCTGGGTCATGAAGGAAGTGCGATCAGGTGGGATCTGCGCGGTCAGGCAGCCGGCAGCGCCGCATGCATCCGCTCCAGCCCGATGTCCAGCTGGGCACGCCACTTGGGGCCGCGGTCGCGCGCATCGCGCTCGGCGGCCGCCCATTCGTCGGGGGCGTTGTCTCGGTACCAGGCGTGCAGCATGGCAGCCTGCAGCACATCCTTGTTGGCCTTGGTCCGTTCTGCGGCGCGCCGCAGGCCGGCGATGATGAGCTTGTGCACCGCCATGCGCGCCGGATGCGGCATGTTGACCAGGCACGCCTGGGTGCGGGTCAGGACCGCAGCGGATTCGATCTGCTCCAGCGAGAACTCCATGAAGCGCAGCGCCTGGAAATCGGCGTTGAAGGCCTTGATGTGGACCAGCTCATCTTCCCCGCGACCCATGGGCGTCAGGAAATCGAGCACGAAGCCCGGTTCCCTGGGATGCACCCAGCGGCCACCGCGGGCGCCGGACAGGCTGGCGGCGGGCACGAAGCCCATGCCCAGGGAGTCGATCACATCGCCCAGCTCCACCTTGGCCTCGCTGGCCAGCGCCACCTGCAGGTGGTTGCCGGCATGGGCGAAATCGAGGTCCAGCGTGCGCGACGCATCGCCCCAGCGCACGCCCAGCAGGTTACCGGCGCTCAGGAACGCGTGGGTTCCCACCAGCACGCCGCCGGCGCGGAAGAAGCCCGCGTCGGCCAGCCGGCGGATGATGGTGAGGTGCGGCGCGGCTACGGTCTGCACCTGCAGCGTGCTGGCCGACTGGGCCAGGGCCTTGATCTGGTCGTCGGTGCCCTGCCCGCCCGCCTGGCGCGCCGCCACCAGCGCGGCCAGCCGGTCGCTGTCCGGGCCCAGATAGGCTTGCCGCAGCTTGCCGTCCAGGTCGCGGAACTGGTAGTACCAGTAGTCCTTGCCCGACACGTGCTTGCGGTTGAACGAGCCGGGCGCGTCCGCCACCCCGCGAGCGACCTCGCGCGCCTGCAGCGCCTCATGCAACTGGGCATAGGCAGTCTGCGCGGCGAGCGGGAGGGATGTGTACAGCATCCGCGATTTATACTACAAAGCAAGACTCATGAAGTATAAATTCAACGTCTGCCCGCGGAATGTCAGGCGCTCTCGCGGCTGGCGCGCTTGCGCTCGTGTTCCTTCAGGTGACGCTTGCGCAGGCGGATGCTCTTGGGGGTGATTTCCACCAGCTCGTCGTCCTCGATGAATTCGACGCCGTACTCGAGCGTGCACTCGATCGGCGGCGTGATCTTGATGGCGTCTTCCTTGCCGCTGACGCGGAAGTTGGTGAGCTGCTTGGTGCGTGTGGCGTTGACCACCAAATCGTTGTCGCGGCTGTGCACACCGACGATCATGCCCTCGTACACCGGGTCGTTGGCCTTCACGAACATGCGGCCGCGGTCGTCCAGCTTGCCGAGGGCGTAGGTGAAGATCTCGCCGTCGTCCATGGAGATCAGCACGCCGTTCTTGCGCCCGCCGATGTCGCCCTTGTGCGGCTCGTAGCGGTCGAAGATGTTGGACATGAGGCCGGTGCCGCGCGTCAGGTTCAGGAACTCGTTGGAGAAACCGATCAGGCCCCGCGCGGGGATGCGGTATTCCAGCCGCACGCGGCCGCGGCCATCCGGCTCCATGTTGAACAGCTCGCCCTTGCGTTCGCCCAGCGCCTGCATCACGCCGCCCTGGTGCTGCTCTTCCACATCCACGGTGAGCATCTCGATCGGTTCGTGGCGCTCGCCATCCACGTCGTGGAACACCACGCGCGGCTTGGACACGGCCAGCTCATAACCTTCGCGGCGCATGTTCTCGAGCAGGATGGTCAGGTGCAGCTCGCCGCGGCCCATGACCTGGAACACGCCCTCCTCGTCGGTTTCCATGACGCGCAGGGCCACGTTGTGCTGCAGCTCCTTCTGCAGGCGGTCCCAGATCTGGCGGCTGGTCACGTACTTGCCTTCGCGGCCGGCCAGCGGGCTGGTGTTGACGCAGAAGTTCATGGTCAGCGTGGGCTCGTCCACCTTGAGCATCGGCAGCGGCGCGGGCTTGAGCGGGTCGGTGATCGTCACGCCGATGCCGATGTCGGCGATGCCGTTGATCAGCACGATCTCGCCCGGGCCGGCCTCGGTGGCCTGCACGCGGTCGAGGCCCTGGAAGGTCAGCACCTGGTTGATGCGGCCCTTGAACGACTTGCCGTCCGGCCCTTCCATGACCAGCACCTCCATGCCCGGCTTGATGGTGCCGGCGTTGATGCGCCCCACGCCGATGCGGCCCACGAAGCTGGAGAAATCCAGCGCCGAGATCTGCAGCTGCAGCAGCGCCGCGGGATCGCCCGCGTGCACCGGCACGTGCTTGAGGATGGTCTCGAACAGCGCCGACATGTCAGGGCCCCACTGCTCATTGGGTTCGCCCTCTTCCAGCGACGACCATCCGTTGATGCCCGAGGCGTAGACCACGGGAAAGTCCAGCTGCTCGTCGGTGGCGCCGAGCTTGTCGAACAGGTCGAACGCGGCGTTGATCACGTGGTCCGGGCGGGAACCCGGCTTGTCGACCTTGTTGACCACCACGATGGGCTTGAGGCCCAGCGCCAGCGCCTTCTTGGTGACGAAGCGGGTCTGCGGCATCGGGCCTTCCTGGGCATCGATCAGCAGCACCACCCCGTCGACCATGGACAGCGCGCGCTCCACCTCGCCGCCGAAGTCCGCGTGGCCGGGGGTATCCACGATGTTGATGTGCGTGCCCTTCCAGCTCACGGCGCAGTTCTTGGCCAGGATGGTGATGCCGCGTTCCTTCTCGATGGCGTTGTTGTCCATCACCGTGTCGACGACTTTCTCGTGTTCGGCGAAGGTGCCGCTCTGGCGCAGCAGCTGGTCGACCAGGGTGGTCTTGCCGTGGTCGACGTGGGCAATGATGGCGATGTTGCGGATTTGCTTGGTCATGGTGGGTAACTTCCGGGAAACAGGGGGAATTCAGTCGATCGGGGGGACGTTGATGTGGTCGGGCGGCAGGCCCTGCAGGTGGCGCGCCCAGGCGAGTTCGTAGGCGCGCTCGATATGGCGGGTGAAACGTGCGGTGTCGAACAGCGGCACCGTCATGCGCGTGGCGCGCAGACGCTCGCGCAGCTGCGCCAGCTCCGGCGAGCCGCCGGAAAGCGCCAGGGCGCGCGCCTCGTAGGCAGCCAGACTGTCCGTGACCAGCTCCGGCAGTCCGCAGGCCATCAGCAGGCTCGCGGCCACGCGGGCGGCGAAGGTTTCGCCGGGACAGCTGAGCACCGGCAGCCCGGCCCAGAGGGCGTCGCTGGCGGTGGTGTGGGCGTTGCAGTAGAGCGTGTCGAGGAACAGGTCGGCCTGGGCGTGCCGCGCCAGGTGCTGGGCCGGCGCCGCGCGCTGCGAGAACACCAGCCGCGCCGGATCGATGCCCTGGGCGACGGCGGCGGCGCGCAGGTTGGCCACCGCCACGGCGTTGTCTTCCAGCATCCACAGCACGCTGCCGGGGCGCTGCGCCAGCAGGCGCATCCAGACCGCGAACAGGTCGGGTGTGATCTTGTAGGTGTTGTTGAAGCAGCAGAACACGAAGCCCTGCTCCGGCAGGCCAAGCTCGGCGCGGGTGGGCACGCGCGGGTCGGTCTCGCGGTTGCGGTCGTTGACCTGGTAGCTGCCGGGCAGCGCGATGACCTTCTCGCTGTAGAAATCGCGGTGGGTTTCCGGCACCAGCACGGTGTCCGCGATCAGGTAATCGATGGCGTCCGGCATGCCCAGCGTGCCGGGGTAGCCGATGTGGTGCACCTGCACCGGCGCCGCGCGGTGGAGGAAGATGCCCTGGCGGTTGTTCTGTGTGTGGCCCTTGAGGTCCACGGCGATGTGGAGGCCCAGCTCGCGCGCGCGGCGGGCGATGTCGAGGTCGCTCAGCTCGCGGACCACCTCGAAGCGCGAGAAAGCCTTCCGCACGCGCTGGCGCACGGCGTCTTCCTCGCCAACAGCCGGCGTGCTGAAGCAGAAGGCCACGGTTTCGAAGCGCGCCTGGTCGTGCGCCTCGAACATGCCGGCCATCAGCGTCATGGTGGCGTGGTTGTGGAAGTCGCTCGAGAAGTAGCCGATGCGCAGGCGCCCGGGGCTGCGCGCCGGCGGTTTGGCGGGGCGCTCGGCGCGCTGCGGGTGGATGGCGCGGACGTAGCGTTCGGTGTGCTCGCGCAGCTCCTGCCCGCCGACCGGCAGGCCGAGCAGGCGCCAGGGCTCGATGCGGGCGGCCTTGCCCTCGCGCCACATCGCGCGGATCTGCGCCAGGCTGCTTTCGATGGCCGGCCAGTCGCAGCGGACGATGTCGGTGGAAAGCACGGCGTTCCAGGCCAGGGCCTCGTCCGGTTGCCACTGGAGGGTCTGCTTGAGCAGCGGGTAGGCCTCGTCGCGCCGCTTGTCGAGGGCCAGGATCACGCCCAGGTTGCGCAGGTAGGCCGGGTTCTGCGGCTGCATGTCGTGTGCGCGGCGCGCCAGGGCCGTGGCTTCGTCGAAGCGCTCCAGCTGCCCCAGCACCTGCGAAGCGTTGGCGAAGGCGTCGGACAGGTTGGGATCGAACGCCATGGCCCGGCCGTAGCACGCCATGGCCTGTTCAAGCCCGTTCAGCTGATGCCAGTTCATGCCCAGCAGGTTCCAGGCGACGGCCAGTTGCGGTTGCGCCTGCACCAGAGCTTCCAGCCGTGTGACGGCGTCCTGGTAGCGCCCCAGCGCGTTCAGCGCCATCGCCTGGTTGCACACCAGATCGGGGTGCGGGCCGACCAGGGCCTCGGCGCGCTCGAAGCTCGCCAGGGCGGCTTCGGCGTCGCCACGCTTCATCAGCACGTTGCCGCGGTTGAAGTGCACGGCGGGTTGCCGGTCGTCCAGCGCGGCGGCGCGGTCCAGACTGCGCAGGGCACCTTCGGTGTCGCCGGCGGCTTCCTGCGTGCCGGCCAGATTGACCCAGGCGGCTACGTCCTGGGGCGCCAGCTCGGTGGCGCGTGCCTGGTGCTGCAAGGCCTCGTCCAACCGGCCGCGCCGGGCCAGCGCCACGCCCAGCATCTGCAGGGGTTCGGGGCGCCCGGGTTCGCGCTCTGCCCAGGGCGCCAGCAGGCCGATCACCTGCTCGAAGTTCTGGGCCTGGTACGCGCGCACAGCCGCCGCCATGTCCACCAGCATCGGCTGCGGCAACTCCGACCGGGGTTGGTTCATGCCGCGGCCTCCAGGATCTGCTGGATCTCCGCGGGGCTCAGCAGGCGCGAGGGGATGAGTTCACCAGCCTTGACGTGGGCGGTGCCGAGCAGCGCGCGCGGCTGTTCGCCGAACACGGCCACCTGCGGTGCATCGGCCCAGGAGCCGCGCCGGCGCATGCCGCTCAGGAACCGCCCGGCATCCTCGCCGGCCAGGGTGACGAGCGTGTGACCGGGCAGCAGCGCCTCGGGCGGGCGCAGTTGCGCCAGCCGCTCTGCCTCGTCCATGGCCTCAAGCGCCTCCAGCGTGATGCAGTCGGCGGCGGTGAACGGCCCGGTGGCGGTACGGCGCAGGCGGGTCAGGTGGCCGCCGCAGCCCAGGGCTTTGCCGATGTCCTCACCCAGCGTGCGGATGTAGGTGCCCTTGCTGCAGGTCACTTCGATTTCGATAGCTGGCTGCGCCTGCTGCGTATGGGCCAGCGCCAGTTTCAAGGCATGAATCTGCACATCGCGCGGCGCACGCTCGACCTCGATGCCGGCCCGCGCGTATTCGTACAGGGCCTTGCCGTCCTTCTTGAGTGCGCTGTGCATGGGCGGCACCTGCGTGATGGCACCCAGAAAGCGCTGGCGCACGGCTTCGAGCGCCGCATCGTCGATGGCCGGCACCGGCTGGCGCCCGGTGACCTCGCCTTCGGCATCGCCGGTCGAGGTGGTGACGCCCAGGCACAACGTGGCCTGGTAGGTCTTATCGGCGTCGAGGTGCAGCGCGCTGAACTTGGTGGCGGCGCCGAAGCACAGCGGCAGCACGCCGGTGGCCAGCGGATCCAGTGTGCCGGTGTGGCCGGCCTTTTCGGCCCGCAGCAGCCACTTGGCCTTCTGCAGCGCCTGGTTGCTGGAAAGACCCAGCGGCTTGTCGAGCAGCAGAACCCCATGCACGGGGCGTCGCTGCACCCGTGCACGAGTCGCAGCCATCACGTCGGATCCTCGTCCTTCGAGCGCGAGGCGACGGCCTTGGCGATGAGCGCGTTCATGTCGGCGGCACGCTCGGTGGTGCGGTCGAAGATGAAGTGCAGCGTCGGCACGGTGTGGATGTGCAGGCGCTTGAACAGGCCGTTGCGAAGGTGCCCGGCGGCGTGGTTGAGCGCTTCCTCGGTCTCGGCCGGGTCGCCCGTGAGCAGGCTGAAGAAGACCTTGGCGTGGGCGTAGTCGGGCGTGACCTCGACCGCGTTGAGCGTGACCATGCCCACGCGCGGATCCTTGAGATCGTGCCCGATCAGGTCCGCCAGATCGCGCTGGATCTGGTCGGCCACGCGGAAGCCGCGGTTGGGAACGGAAGAACGCTTGCGGGGCATGGTGTCAGCGGGCTTCGCACCGGACGGAGGGGCGCAGACGCATCAAAAACAATAGCTGGCTGCGCCCGTCGGATAAGGGCTGCGGACCCAAAAGGCTTGAAAACCCCATGGGCCCGCGCCAAGACGGCGTGCCGGGCGTCAGAGCGTGCGCGCGATCTCCTTGATCTCGAAGAATTCGAGCTGGTCGCCTTCCTTGATGTCGTTGTAGTTCTTCAGCTTGATACCGCACTCGAAGCCTTCCTTGACTTCGCGCACGTCGTCCTTGACACGCTTGAGCGATTCCAGCTCGCCGGTGTAGACGACCACATGGTCGCGCAGCAGGCGGAAGCGCGCGTCGCGCCGCACCATGCCGCTGGTGACCATGCAGCCTGCCACGGTGCCGATCTTGGAGGCCACGAACACGGTGCGGATTTCCGCGGTGCCGATGACCTCTTCCTTCTGCTCGGGCGCCAGCATGCCGGCCATGGCGGCCTTCAGCTCATCGACGGCGTCGTAGATGATGTTGTAGTAGCGGATCTCGACGTCGTTGGCCTCGGCCAGCTTGCGCGCACCGGCGTCGGCGCGTGTGTTGAAGCCGATCACGATCGCCTTGGAGGCGATGGCCAGGTTGATGTCGCTCTCGCTGATGCCGCCGACGGCGGCGTACACCACCTGCACCTTGACCTCGTCGGTGGAGAGCTTCTGCAGCGAAGCGGCCAGCGCCTCCTGCGAACCCTGCACGTCGGCCTTGATGATGATGGGCAGCGTCTTGACCTCGCCCGCCGCCATGTCGGAGAACATGTTCTCCAGCTTGGCGGCCTGCTGCTTGGCAAGCTTGGTGTTGCGGAACTTGCCGGCACGGTAGGTGGCGATCTCGCGCGCGCGGCGTTCGTCGGCCAGCACCATGAACTCGTCGCCGGCCTGCGGCACCTCGCTCAGGCCCTGGATTTCCACCGGGATCGACGGGCCGGCAGCGTCCACCGGCTTGCCGTTCTCGTCCAGCATGGCGCGCACGCGGCCGGAGGTCTGGCCGGCCAGCACCACGTCGCCGGTCTTCAGCGTGCCGGATTGCACCAGGATGGTGGCCACCGGGCCGCGGCCCTTGTCGAGGCGCGCCTCGATCACCAGACCCTTGGCGGCGGCATCCACCGGCGCCTTGAGCTCCAGCACCTCGGCCTGCAGCAGCACCTGCTCCAGCAGGTCGTCCACGCCCTGGCCGGTCTTGGCCGAAACCTCGACGAAGGGCGAATCGCCGCCGAACTCTTCAGGCACCACCTCTTCGGACACCAGCTCGCCGCGCACGCGCTCGGGGTTGGCATCGGGCTTGTCGATCTTGTTGATCGCCACCACGATCGGTACCCCGGCCGCCTTGGCGTGCTTGATGGCCTCGCGCGTCTGCGGCATCACGCCGTCGTCCGCGGCCACCACCAGGATGACGATGTCGGTGGCCTGGGCGCCGCGGGCGCGCATGGCCGTGAAGGCCTCGTGGCCCGGCGTGTCGAGGAACGACACCACGCCGCGCGGCGTTTCCACATGGTAGGCACCGATATGCTGGGTGATGCCGCCGGCTTCGCCCGCCGCCACCTTGGCGCGGCGGATGTAGTCCAGTAGCGAGGTCTTGCCGTGGTCGACGTGGCCCATGACGGTGACCACCGGCGCGCGCGGCAGCGCTTCAGCCTCGGCCTGCTGCACCTCTTCCTCGGTGAAGGCCTCGGGATCGTCCAGCGCGGCGATCACCGCGGTGTGGCCCATTTCCTCCACCACGATCATGGCGGTGTCCTGGTCCAGCGGCTGGTTGATGGTGACCATCTGGCCCATCTTCATCAGCGCCTTGATCACTTCCGATGCCTTGATGGCCATCTTGTGCGCCAGTTCGGCCACGGTGATGGTCTCGGGCACGTGGACCTCGATCGCGCGGTGCTCGGCCGGCGCTGTTGCCACCTGGTGGTCGTCACGGTCGCGGGCACCACGGCGGCCGCGCGGGCCGGAGCGCCAGCCGCCACGGCCGGCCCCTCCGGTATCGCCACGCGTAGGAATGCCCTTCTTCTTGGCCGGATCGCCCGCCCAGCTGGAAGACAGCTTGGCCGACTTGACTTCCTTGGCCCCAGCAGCACCCGCGGCCGGGGGCGCGGCGCGCGTGGCACCGGCCGGCTTGTGCAGCGTGCCCTTGGTGGCATCTTTCGGCTCTTCGGGCTTCTTGGCCACCAGCACCTTGCGCGGCTGGTTCATCATGGCGCGGATGGCCTCGGCCTCGGCCAGGGCCTTGCGGCGGCTGGCTTCCTGCTCCTTGGCGCGCTCGGCTTCGTCCTGGGCGTCTGCCTGTGCGGGCTGGGCGGCAGGCGCTTCCGGTGCCTTGGCCGGCGCGGCAGCTTCAGGCGGAGCTTCGGCAGCAGGCGCCTCGGCCGTTGCTTCGGCGGTGGCCTGGGCCTGCTGCGCTTCGGCCACCCGGGCGGCTTCCGCTGCCTGCTCCTGGGCTTCGCGCTGGCGCCGCTTCTCGGCGGCCTCTTCTTCCTGGCGCTTCAGCAGTTCGGACTGGCGGCGTGCCTCTTCCTCGCGGCGGGCGAGTTCAGCCTCGTCGATGACAGGCGCGGCGGGCGCGGCGACCACCGGCGCCTCGACCGGTTCGGGCGCGACGACTTCGTCATCGCGCTTGATGAAGGTGCGCTTCTTGCGCACCTCGACCTGGATGGTGCGGGCCTTGCCGGTGGCGTCGGCCTGCTTGATCTCGCTGGTCGACTTGCGCGTCAGCGTGATCTTCTTGCGCGCCGCGGAGTGCGTGCCGTGCGCGGACTGCAGGTAGCTGAGCAGCTGCTGCTTGTCGGTATCCGTGAGGGCATCGCCAGGGGCCGCCTTGGCGACGCCCGCGGCCTTCAGCTGCTCGAGCAGCAGGTCGGTGGGTTTCTGGAGTTCACTGGCGAACTCGGCAACGGTGGTGCTTGACATATTCTGTTCGAGTCTCCATGACCATTACTCTTGGTCCGCGAACCAGTGTTCGCGTGCCTTCAGGATGAGCGCGCTGGCCTCTTCCGGCGTCTGACCGGTGATGTCGGTCAGCTCGTCGACGGCGAGGTCGGCCAGATCGTCACGGGTCTGGATGCCGGCGTCGGCCAGCTTGGCGATCAGTTCGGAGGTCAGCCCTTCCAGGCTGACGAGATCCTGCGAAACCGCGTCGACCTTCTCTTCGCGCGCGATCTCCAGGGTGAGCAGCGCGTCCTTGGCGCGGGCGCGCAACTCGTTGACGGTTTCCTCGTCCAGGGATTCGATCTCGAGCATTTCCTGCAGCGGCACGTAGGCCACTTCCTCGAGGTTGGTGAAACCTTCCTCGATCAGGATGTCGGCGATCTCCTCGTCCACATCGAGCTTTTCCATGAACAGCTGGCGCGTGGCGCCCGATTCCTCGGCCTGCTTCTGGGCCGATTCCTCGGCGTCCATGATGTTGATCTTCCAGCCGGTGAGATCGGAAGCCAGGCGCACGTTCTGGCCGCCGCGGCCGATGGCGATGGCGAGGTTCTCCTCGTCGACCACCACGTCCATGGCGTGCTTCTCTTCGTCCACGACGATGGACGACACGTTAGCCGGCGCCAGGGCGCCGATCACAAACTGCGCCGGGTCTTCGCTCCAGAGCACGATGTCGACGCGCTCGCCGGCCAGCTCGTTGGTCACCGCTGTCACGCGGCTGCCGCGCACGCCCACGCAAGTGCCGATGGGATCGATGCGCTTGTCGTGGCTGACCACGGCGATCTTGGCACGCGAGCCCGGATCGCGGGCGCAGCTCTTGATCTCCAGCAGGCCCTGCTCGATCTCGGGCACTTCCTGGCGAAACAGCTCGATCATGAATTCGGGCGCCGCGCGCGACAGCAGGATCGGCGCGCCGCGCAGGGTCAGGTCGACTTCCATGATCATGGCCCGCACGCGGTCGCCGTTGCGCAGGTTCTCCTTGGGGATCATCTCGTTGCGCTTCAGGCGCCCTTCCACCCGGCCGGACTCGACGATGATGTCGCCCTTGTCCATGCGCTTGACGGTGCCGCTGAAGATCTTCTCGCCGCGACTCATGAAGTCGTTGAGCAGCATCTCGCGCTCGGCGTCGCGGATCTTCTGCAGGATCACCTGCTTGGCGGCCATGGCGCCGATTCGGCCGATGGGCACGGATTCGACGGGTTCCTCGATGTATTCATCCACCTCGATGTCGGGGATCTGCTCCTTGGCCTCGAACAGCAGGATCTCCTGGTCGGGCAGCTGCAGACCGGCTTCGTCGGGCACCACGTGCCAGCGGCGGAAGGTTTCGTATTCGCCGGTATCGCGATCGATGGCCACGCGGATGTCCACCTCGCCTTCGTAGAGTTTCTTGGTGGCCTGCGCCAGCGCCGCCTCGACGGCGCCGATGACCACGTCGCGCTCGACGTTCTTCTCGCGCGAGATCGCGTCCACCAGCATCAACAGTTCGCGGTTCATGTCGTCATCAACTCCAGATCAATTCCATTCAGTCGCCTTGCTGCGGCGATCGCTGACCCTTGAAATCCACCACCGGCGCCAGCCGCGCCTCCTTGAGTTCATTCAGGTCGAAATCCATGGCGTGTACCTCGGGGGCCGGCCGCCGCTTGCTCACGCGCTGCCCGGGCTTGGCTGCCACCGCATCGCTCCAGACGATGCGCCAGGGGGCTGCCTCGCCACGCTGCAACTGCCCGCGAAAGCGCTTGCGGTTGGCGGCCACCTGCCCGGCCGCCGCCTCACCGCCGATCGGCGCCTTGAGCACGATGTCCACCATCTCGCCCAGAAAGCGCTCGAAGTCCTGCGCATGGCGCAGTGGCCGGTCGATGCCGGGTGAGGAAACCTCCAGCCGGCGGTACTCCACATCCTGGACTTCCAGTGCATACTGCAACTGGCGCGTCACACGCTCACAATCGTCCACCGTGATGGGGGCTGGCGCGGGGGCATCAGGGCTCCAGGGCCGGTCGATGGTGACGCGCAGCAGACCGCCGGCGGAACGTTCCAGTTCCACCAGTTCCAGGCCGAGCCCACGCACGGCATCTTCCACGGTCTGTTGCAAGCTCACGTCGTAAAAAGACCCACCAAAAGCACCGCTGCCGGCTCACGCCGGCAGACAAAAAAAATGGGCGGTGGAAAAACCCGCCCATTTGGTCGTGAATCGGCTGGATTTTAGCACAGTTGCGCGCATTTGTCGCTGGCACCAAGGGTGCCGCGAGCGAGGGTCTGCCCGGAAGCAGTGTGCCTGCGGCGATGGCATATCATCGGCGCGAGGAGGCGCCGTACTCACGGCCGCCGTGGCATGGTCAGCGATCAGGAACAGGCAGGATGGGTGTGGACACGCTGCAGTTGGTCAAGGATTTTCTTGCGGAGCGCCTGGAGGTGCCCGGCGACAAGGTTGTGCCCGAGGCCGAACTGAGCGATCTCGGTGTCGATTCGCTGATGTTCGCCGAGATGCTGTTCGAGTTCGAGGATCGCGCCAAGGTCAATATCGACATTACCTCGGGTGAAGTGCTGCCCAAGACTGTGGCTGATCTCGTGACCCTGATCGATGCCCATCTGAGCCAGGCTGCGCCGGCGGCTGGCGGCGCCGGCACCTGAGCCGCGATGACACGACGGGTTGCCGTCACGGGTCTGGGCGTCGTCGACCCATTCGAGGGGCTTGGTTCCGCCGCGGAATCCGGCGAAGCTGCCGAAGCTGCTGGCAAGTCATCCACCCTGCGCTTTTTCAACCGCGTCGCGGCTGGCGAGTCGGCCGTGCGCCTTTACACCACGGAAGACATTCCTCGGGCGATTTCGGTGCCCGCCGTCCGGTGCGCCGGTTTCTCGGCCGAAGCCAGGATGGGTCGTGCCCTGGCCGGGATGATGGAGCGCTTTGCCCAACTCGGCTTCGCCTCAGCACGTGATGCCTGGGCCGACGCCGGCCTGGACCTGCCAGACTGCAGCCCCGATCCGGCGGCCGCGGGCGTGGCCTGGGGTACCGCGCTGGGCGGGCTGATGGCGTTCGAGCGTGGTTACCGCGACTTCTGGCAGCACGGGCGAGAGCGCGTGTCACCCATGTCCGTGGTGCTGGGCATGAACAACGCGGCGGCGGCGCACATCTCCATCCAACTCGGTTTGGGCAACAGTTCGCTCACCTACAGCGTGGCCTGCGCTTCGGCGGCCAGCGCCATAGGCGAGGCTTTTCGCCAGATCCGCGACGGGCGCGCCGAGGTCATGGTGGCCGGCGGGTCGGACGCCACGCTGGCCTATGCCGTGGTGCGCGCCTGGGAAGCGCTCAAGGTGCTGGCGCCGGGCGACGAAGCCAGCGCCCCGGGAGCCTGCCGCCCCTTTCATCCGGATCGGGCCGGCCTGGTGCTCGGCGAGGGCGCGGCGGCGCTGGTGCTGGAGGACTGGGACCATGCCGTGCGCCGCGGCGCCACCATTTACGCCGAGCTCGCCGGCTACGGATCGAACGCCGACCACTCCCACCTGGTGCGCCCGTCCGAAGCCGGCCAAGTACTGGCGCTGCAGGCAGCCATGAGCGACGCCGAACTGCAGCCGGCAGACGTCGGGTACATCAATGCCCACGGCACCGCCACGCGCGAGGGTGACCCGATCGAGGTTGCCGCTCTGCGCAGCGTGTTCGGTCAGCATGCCGAGGCCCTTCCCGTCAGCGCCACCAAGGCGGCTCACGGCCACATGATGGGCGCCACCGGCGCCGTCGAGGCCCTGCTCACCGTGCTGGCACTGCATACCGACGTGCTGCCTCCCACCGCGCACCTCGACACGGTCGATCCGGCCTGCGAGGGCGTGCGGCACATCCGCGGCCAGGCGCTGTGCGGTACGGGTGCGCGCGCCGCGCTGTCCAACTCCTTCGCCTTTGGCGGCAGCAATGCCGTGCTCGCCTTCAAGGCCGTTCAGCGCCGCTGAGCGGTTGGCGATAATCGCTACCAGTTCAACCAGCAGACCACGCATGACGACCCCCGCCGACACCTCCGTCGACCAACTGATTCCCGAAGTCGCCCAGCTCATGGTGACGGCGCTCAACCTCGACATGACCCCCGCCGAGATCGACCCGGATGCGCCGCTCTACGGCGATGGCCTGGGCCTGGATTCGATCGACATCCTGGAAGTGGCGCTGGCCGTGTCCAAGAAATACGGCTTCCAGCTGCGCGCCGACAACGAGGACAACACCACCATTTACGCCTCGCTGCGCAGCCTGGCGCAGCACATCGCCGCCAACCGCACGACCTGAGCCTGCCATGCCCGCGGCCCGGCCGCGCGAAGCCCCGTCGATCCGCCGTCTGGCGGCCAGCGGCCGCTGCCCATGACCGTCACCCGTCCCCTCAGCCCCCACGCACCGGCCGACACGCTGGTCCACCATGCGCGCGGGCCGGTGCCCGCCGGCCGGTACTTTGCGGAAGTGCTGGCTCTGGCCCCAAGCTTGTCGGGTGCCGGCTACGCCATCAACCTCTGCACCGACCGCTACGCCTTCATGGTGGGGCTCGGCGCAGCGCTGGTCGCCGGGGTGCCGACACTGATGCCCTCCACCACAGCGCCGTCGGCCCTGGCTGAACTCGCCGGGCGCTACCAGGGCCTGATCGGCCTGCACGATGATGAGGCCCGGCCCCCATCCCTGCCGCCGGAAGTGACCGCGCTGCGGGTGCCGGAACATCGCCCGGAGACGCCCCTGGCCTGGGCCGCGGCGCCCGAAATCGCAGAGGACCAGCTTGCCGCCATCGTGTTCACGTCCGGCTCCACCGGCACACCGACCGCGCACCTCAAGCACTGGGGCGGCCTGTGCCGCAACGGTGCCTCGGAATCGAGCCGCCTGGGCGCCGGCGGCATGGGCATCGTCGCCACGGTGCCGGCCCAGCACATGTACGGGTTCGAGTCCAGCGTGCTGCTCACCCTGCAGGGCGGCTCCAGTTGCTGGCACGGCAAGCCTTTCTACCCGGCCGATGTGGCCGCGGCCCTGGCGGCCACACCGCGCCCGCGCATGCTGGTGACCACGCCGTTCCACCTCGGCAACATGCTGGATGCCGGCATCCAGCTGCCCGCCTGCGACGCGCTGCTGTGTGCCACAGCACCGCTGCCCATCGAGCTGGCGAGGCGCGCGGAGGCCGCCTTCGACGCCCCGCTGCGCGAAATCTATGGTTGCACCGAAAGCGGACAGGTCGCCAGCCGGCAGACCTGCGCGGACCCGGCCTGGCAGTTGCTGCCCGGCGTGGCGATGAGCCACGACGAGCGCGGTGCCTGGGTCCACGGCGGCCATGTCGAGGGGCGTGTGTTGCTGTCCGACCTCATCGAGTCGGCGGGCGAGGATCGCTTCCACCTGGTTGGCCGCCATGCCGACATGGTCAACATCGCCGGCAAGCGCGCCTCCATCGGTCACCTCAACGCCCAGTTGCTGGCCATCCCGGGGATCCAGGACGGCTGCTTCGTCCAGGAGGACGGCGGCCAGGACGGCGCGCGGATCGAGCGTCTGGCGGCCCTGTGCGTGGCCCCCTCGATGACGTCGCGCGAAGTGCTCGCACAGCTGCGCACACGCATCGACCCTGTGTTCCTGCCACGGCCGCTGGTGCTCGTCGAAGCCATGCCGCGCAACGCCACCGGCAAACTGGTGCGCAGCGACGTGCTGACAGTGCTGGCGGCGCGCCGGGAAAGCGGCGCATGACGAGCGCGCCCTGGAGCAACTGGCCCATGTTGGCCGAGCAGACCATTGCGCCCGACCACCCGGTGTTCGCGGGCCACTTTCCCGCCCATCCAGTGGTGCCAGGGGCGCTGCTGCTGGACTGGGCCTGCCACTCGCTGGGCGCGGGCCAGTCCGCGGCCTCGCGGGAGGCCCGTTTTCCGCGGTCCTGCGGCCCGGGCAGCAGGCTCGTGCTGCGGGCAGAGCCAGGCAAGGAGCCGCCCAGCAGCGCGCGTCGCTTCGCCATCACCACGGAAGACGCGGGCACCGAAGTCGCCGTCGTCACCGGCACCCTGGGCCCGCTTTCAACGGCGGCTGGCACATGAACCGGCCGGCACCCTCACCCGCCGCACAGGACTGGAAACAGCGCCCGGAGCGCAGCTTCGCCCCGGTGGTGCGCTTCATGGTCTGGCTGTCCCTTGCGCTCGGCCGCCCGGCCAGCCGTCTGGTGCTGTACCTGATCGCCGCGTACTTCGTGGTGTTCGCGCCGGCGGCCAAGCGTGCCAGCAAGGATTACCTGCGACGGGTGTTGGGGCGCGAGGCCACGGTGCGCGATGGCTTCCGGCACGTGCTCGGTTTCGCCAGCGTGGTGCACGATCGCGTCTACTGGCTGCGCGGCCGCTCCGACCTGTTCCAGGTGGCCATCTCGGGGGCCGACCAGCTGGATGAGCTGATGGACAGCGGGCGCGGCATCGTCTTCCTGGGCGCGCATTTCGGCAGTTTCGAGGCGCTGCGCGCGCTGGGCAAGCGGCACACGCTCGACGTGCGCATGCTCATGTACCCGGACAACGCACGCCACGTCACCGCGGCGCTGGCCGCCATCAACCCGGACATGCTGGACAGGATCATCACGCTCGGCCAACCCGATTCGATCCTGCGCGTGCGCGACCATCTGGCCGGCGGCGGCGCCGTCGGCATCCTGGGCGACCGGGCGCTGGGTGACGACAAGAGCCGCCCCGTGCCTTTCCTGGGCGACGACGCGCTCTTTCCCACCGGCCCGCTGCGCCTCGCAGCCATGCTGCGTGCGCCGGTGGTGTTCATGGCCGGCGCCTACCTCGGGGGCAACCGCTACCATCTGAGTTTCGAGCCTGTCGTCGACTTCGCGGAAGTTCCCGTGGATCAACGCGAGGCCCAGGTCAACCAGGCCCTGGCGCAGTACGTCGGTCTGCTGGAGCGCCACTGCTGCGAGGCGCCTTACAACTGGTTCAATTTCTATGATTTCTGGAAACCGGCGCCGTAAGTTTGCGCGCCTGATGGCCGTCCTGGCCTTGGCGGCGACGGCCATGCCTGCGCTGGCGGCCTGGGACGTGGCCTCGCTGATGGCGGCGCTCGGCAAGCATCCGGCCGGCAAGGCCCGCTTCACCGAGACCAAGACCCTTTCCGTGCTCAACGCCCCAGTCGTGAGCACCGGCGAGCTGGTCTACAGCCCGCCGGACCGGCTGGAGAAGAACACGCTGACACCCAAGCCCGAGTCGCTGGTGGTCGAGCACGACAACCTGGTGATGGTGCGCGACGGCCGCCGCCGCGAGCTGCGCCTGCAGCAATACCCCGAGGTGCTGTCCATCGTCGAGGCCGTGCGCGGCACGCTGATCGGCAACCGCGGCCTGCTCGAGCAGTACTACGCACTGGATCTCGCCGGCAGCCAGCAGGGGTGGCAGCTGACGCTCAAGCCACTGGACGAGCGCATGAAGCGCTGGGTCCGTCAGATCGCCGTGGTCGGCAAGGCCGGCGAGATCACCAGCATCGAAACCCAGCAGATGGACGGCGACAAGTCCGTGCTGCTGATCGAGCCCGAGCGCTGAGACGACAGCCGCGGTGACTTCCGCCAAGCCATCGGTTCACCGCCGCATCCTCTGGGTCTGGGCGCTGCTGCTGGCCGCCTGCGCGCTGGTGGTGGCGACCAGCCGCTACAGCACCGACATGTCGGTGTTCCTGCCCCGGCAGCCGGACGAACGTCAGCGCCTACTGGTCGACCAGATCCGCGACGGTGCGCTCTCGCGCATGATCCTGATCGGCATCGACGGCGGCAAACCCGAAGAGCGCGCCAACGCGTCCCGGCACCTTGCCGCGGCGCTGCGAGGCAGCACGCTCTTCTCGGGTGCCGTCAATGGCGACGAGGCCAGCCGCGAACGTGACCAGGCGGTGCTGCTGGCCGAGCGCTACGTGCTCAGCCCGGCCGTGACACCGGCGCACTTCAGCGCCGAGGGTCTGCACGAGGCCATCGCCCGGACCATCACCGACCTGTCCGGGTCCGCCGGCCTGCTGCTCAAGGCCCTGCTGCCGCGCGACCCGACCGGCGAACTGCTGCGCGTGCTGGATCTGGCCAGCGGGGGCAACACCCCCGCCAACGCCGACGGGGTGTGGGCCTCGTCCGATGGCCAGCGCGCCCTGCTCATCACCATGACCCGCGCCCACGGCACCGACACCGATGCCCAGGAACAGGCACTGGACGCCATCCGCGCCGCCTTCGCAACCGCCAACACGCGTGGCGATCTGGCGCTGCGCATGTCCGGCACGCCGGTGTTCTCGGTCGACGCGCGCGCCGCCATCAAGAGCGACATCCACCGGCTCTCGCTGCTGGGCAGCCTGGGGGTGTTCACGCTGTTGCTGCTGGTGTACCGCTCGCTGCGCAACGTGGTGGTCGGGCTGCTGCCGGTGCTGTCGGGCATCCTGGCCGGCATCGCCGCCGTGGGCCTGGGCTTCGAGACCGTGCACGCTGTCACCATCGGCTTCGGCACCACGCTGATGGGCGAGGCCGTGGACTACAGCATCTACTACCTGGTGCAGGCCCAGGACCGGCAGGCCTGGAAGCAGCGCTTCTGGCCCACGGTTCGGCTGGGCGTCGCCACCTCCATCTGCGGCTTCGCGGTGCTGCTGTTCTCCACCTTCCCGGGGCTGGCGCAGCTGGGCGTGTACTCGGTGGCCGGCCTGCTGGCCGCCGCCGCGGTCACGCGCTTCGTGCTGCCGGCACTCCCCATCGCGCCCGTCCCGCTGGAGCGGCTGGCCCGCATTGGCCGGACGGTGGACGGTGTGCGTGCGCTGGCCTGGCGGCTGCGCTGGGTGGCCGCAGTGCTGGCCGTGCTGGCGCTGGCGGTGGTGGTGGTGCACCGTGACAACCTCTGGACGCGCGGCCTGGCCGGCCTCAACCCCGCCCCCATGCACCTGCAACAGCTCGACGCCGAATTGCGCCGCGACGCCGGCGCACCCGATCTGCAGCAGATGGTGATCGCTTCCGCGCCCACGCAGGAGGCCGCGCTGGCGCTCGCGGAGCGGGTGGAAGCCCAGCTGGCGCCACTGCTGGCCCAGGGCACCATCGCCCGGCTCGACAGCCCGGCGCATTTCCTGCCCAGCGCGGCCACGCAGCTGGCCCGCCGTGATGCCCTGCCCGCGGCCGACGAGCTGCAGGCCCGCCTGCGCACCGCCCTGCAGGGCCTGCCGCTGGACGCCGACCGGCTCGGCCCCTTTGTGCAGGATGTGGAGCAGGCGCGTGGCGCAGCGCCGGTCACGGCCGAATCGCTGCAGGGCACCAGCTTCGCCTTCGCGGTGCAGACCCTGCTGCTCCGGCGCGAGCACGGCTGGTCGGTGCTGATGCCACTGCAGATGGGCGCGACCAAGCCCGAAGCCCGGGCCCATGCGGTGACCGACATCCAGCGGCTGCTGGACGGGCCCGCCCTCGGTGGTCAGGACGTTTTCTACCTCGACCTGGAGCAGCAGACCACCGCCGTGTTCGGCCAGTACCTGCGGCAGGCGCTGCTCCTGGTAAGCCTTGGTGCGCTATCAATTCTGTTGCTGCTTGCGGCCGCCCTGCGCCGGCCGGCGCCACTTTTTCGTGTCATTCTGCCCTTGGCCGGTGCGGTGCTGCTGGTGATGGCGGCGCACGTGCTGCTCGGCATACCGATGACCCTGCTGCACCTGGTCGGCCTGCTGCTGATCGTGGCCGTGGGCTCCAACTACGCGCTGTTCTTCGTGCAGGGCATGCAGCAGCAGGACGCCTCGGACGCCGCGCGCTGGCTGGCGCTGGCCTCGCTGGCGCTGGCCAACCTCTCCACCATCCTGGGTTTCGGCATCCTGGCGTTCTCGCAGGTGCCGCTGCTGCATGCGCTGGGCGCCACCGTGGGGCCTGGCGCGCTGCTGGCGCTCTGGCTGGCGATGGCCTGGTCGGCCGCGCCACCGGCCGCAGCGGAGACCCGCCTTGCCTGAGCAGCGCGTGACCACCAGCTGGGGCGCCGAGCTGTGGCGGCGCGTGCGCACCCTGTGGTGGCTCAAGGCGCTCGGCAACGCGGTGTTCCTCACCCTCTTCTTCTACCTGTACCTCTACATCCAGCGCCACCCGCAGTTCGAGGTGACACAGATTCCGGCCACCCTCATCGACCGCTGGATCGGCTTCCAGCCCGAGGTGCTGTGGATCTACCTGTCGCTGTGGGTGTACACCGCGTTGCCGGTGGCCCTGCAGCCGGATTTCCAGCGCCTGACGCGCTATGGCTGGCACATCGGGCTGATGTGCGTGCTGGCGCTGGCGGTGTTCGTGTTCTGGCCCACCTCGGTCTCGGGCGCCGTGGGGCCGCGCGATGCCGGTGGCAGCTTCGAGATGCTCTACAGGATCGACACCAATGGCAACGCCTGCCCCTCGCTGCACGTGGCGGCCGCCGTGTTCAGCGTGCTGTGGCTGCGCGCCATCCTGCGGCAGATCCGGGCGCCGGCCTGGCTGGGCGGGTTGAACTGGCTCTGGTGCCTGGCCATCGCCTACTCCACCATGGCCGTCAAGCAGCATCTGCTGATCGACGTGCTGGCGGGTGCTGCGCTCGGCGCGGTGGCCGGCGGGCTCAGCCTGCGCGCCCTGGCGGCAGGACGACCGGCAGAACCCGGCAGGTCGCCGGTGCAATAATTTCTGGCGTGGCTTGCCGCCACGGACACGATCGATTCCCATGAAGCCCGAAACCGCAGCCCAGCCCGCATCGCCCTCCACCCAGCCCGCCTGCGATGTGCTGGTGATCGGCGGAGGCCCGGCCGGCTCCACCGTGAGCACGCTGCTGGCGCGCCGCGGCCACGACGTGGTACTGGTGGAAAAAGACCAGCACCCGCGTTTTCACATCGGCGAATCCCTGCTGCCGGCCAACCTGCCGCTGTTCGACGAGCTTGGCGTGGGCGAGCAGGTGCGCGCCATCGGCATGATGAAGTGGGGCGCGGAGTTCGAATCGCCCTGGCACGCGCACCAGCAGGCCTTCACCTTCGCCGAGGCCTGGAACAAGGAGCAGCCGCACGCCTACCAGGTGCGCCGCTCGGAGTTCGATGAGATCCTGCTGCGCAACGCCGAGCGCGCCGGCGTCCGGGTGTTCGAGCAATGCCGGCTCGAGCAGCTCGACCTGGAGGCCACGCCCGAGCGCGCCGCCGCCACCGCGCGCCATGCCACGCTCGGCGCGCTGGATTTCCAGCCGCACTTCGTGATCGACGCCTCCGGGCGCGACACCTTCCTGTCCAACCGCTTCCAGATCAAGCACAAGAACCCCAGGCACAGCAGCCTGGCGGTGTATGGGCACTTCGCCGGTGCCCAGCGCAACAGCGGCCAGACCGCGGGCAACATTACCATCTTCTGGTTCGACCACGGCTGGTTCTGGTTCATTCCGCTGCCGGACGACATCACCAGCGTCGGCATGGTGGCCTGGCCCTATTTCATGAAGACCCGTGGCGGCCGCAGCCTGGAGCAGTTCCTGCACGACGGCATCGCCATGGCGCCCAAGCTGGCCGAGCGCCTGGCCGGCGCCCGCCTGGTGAACACCGTGGAAGCCACCGGCAACTTCTCGTACACCAGCGAGCGCAACCACGGCCGCAACTACGCCATGATCGGCGATGCGTATGCCTTCATCGACCCGGTGTTCTCGTCCGGTGTCTGGCTGGCCATGCAGGGCGGCGTGGCCGCCGCCGAGGCCGTGGACACCTGCCTGCGCCAGCCGTCTCACGGCGCCGCCGCGCTGCGCCGCTTCGACAAGGTGATGCGCCACGGCCCGCGCGAATTCTCCTGGCTGATCTACCGCATGACCAATCCGGTGATGCGCGATCTGCTGATGGCGCCGCGCAACCCGCTGCGCGTGAAGGAAGCCCTGCTCTCGCTGCTGGCAGGCGACATCTACGGCCGCACGCCCATCTGGGGCTCGCTGGCGGTGTTCAAGCTGATCTACTACGCATCGTCGGTGGCGCGGCCGCGCACCGCGCTGCGGGCCTGGCGCCAGCGCCGCTTCAACATCCGCTCGGTGGACAGCACAGCGGGTGCGGCTTGAGGAAAGCCCAGCGGCACGCCGCGGCGGAGAGCCATTCATGCTGAAGCGCCTCTGGCACGCCTACGAGGTCGTGGCCATGGTGCTCGGGCTCGGCCTGCTGGCCGTCATCTGCCTCACCTGGACGCCGTTCGCCCTGCTGCTGCTGCCGGTGCTGCCGCCCGCGCAGGGCCGGCGCGTGGGCCGCGCGGCCATCCGCATCGGCTTCCGGCTCTACCTGACGCTGCTGCAGCTGCTGTGCGCCTGCCGCTTCGACCTGCGCGAGCTGGATGCCTTGGCCCGCGAGCCCGGCCCAATGGTGGTGGTGGCCAACCACCCTTCGTTGCTGGACGCGGTGATCCTCGCCTCGCGCCTGCCCAACGCCGTGTGCATCATGAAAGCGGCGCTGATGCACAACTTCCTGCTCGGCGCCGGCGCGCGGCTGGCGCGCTACATCGTCAACGACGCCCCGCTGCCCATGATCCGCCGCGCCGTGCACGAACTGCAGGAAGGCGCCACGCTGATCATCTTCCCCGAGGGCACGCGTACCGTCACACCGCCGGTGGGCGGCTGCACCGCCACCGCCGGCATCATGGCCTCGCGCGGCGGCGCGCCGGTGCAGACGCTGCTGATCGAGATGAGCAGCCTCTACCTCGGCAAGCACTGGCCCATATGGCGGCCGCCGGCGCTGCCGCTCACGGTGCGCGTGCGGCGCGGCGAGCGCTGGGATCTGGGCGGCCCGGCCGGCGACTTCGGCCAGCGCGTCGAAGCCTATTTCCGCGGTGCGCTGGCCGCTGATCTTTCCCCCGATCTGGCGCCGGGCTCCGCGCCCACGGACCCCTCCGCTGCCCACGCCACACTCCCGCTGGAACGCGAGGCCCGTCCTTGAAGGCGCCGGTTCCGCAACGCGTGACCGGGCCCGCCTCGGCCACGCATCTGGTGCTGATCCCCAGCTACAACCCCGGCCCCCGCGTACGGGACACGGTGGCTGCCGCGCGCGCCCGGTGGAACCCGGTGTGGGTGGTGGTCGACGGCAGCACCGACGGCAGCACCGCCCTGCTGCAGGCCATGGCCGCGCAGGACCCCGGCCTGCGCGTGCTGGTGCTGCCCGAGAACCGCGGCAAGGGCGCGGCCGTGCTGGCCGGCATCGAGCAGGCCGCGCGCGAAGGGTTCACCCACGCGCTCACCATGGATTCCGACGGCCAGCACCCGGCCCAGCTGATCCCTGAGTTCATGCGCGCCAGCCAGGCCCAGCCGCGCGCCATGCTGCTGGGCGTGCCCGTGTTCGGCGCCGAGGCCCCGCGCATCCGCGTGCTGGGCCGCAAGGTGAGCAACGGCTGGGCCAACCTGGAAACCCTGGGCGCGGGTATTGGCGATTCGCTCTACGGCTTTCGCGTCTACCCCATCGCGCCGCTGATGCGGGTAATGCGTGGCCAGCACTTCATGCGCCGCTTCGACTTCGACCCCGAGGCAGCCGTGCGCCTGGCCTGGGCTGGCGTGCCCCCGGTCAACCTGCCCGCCCCCGTGCGCTACTTCACCGTCGAAGAAGGTGGCGTCTCGCACTTCAATTACCTGCGCGACAACACCTTGCTCACCTGGATGCACACGCGCCTGTTCCTGGGCTTTGTGGTGCGCCTGCCGGTGCTGCTGTGGCGGCGTTTGGTCGGCCGGGCGGACTCATAGCATAATCGGCCTCTAACCCTTGTGTGGCAAACGCAGGTAGCTATCAAATTAGGAGTAATGTGAGCACTTTGAAGACGCTGAAAACCCAAATGGGCCCAGGCCATTTCATTTCAGGTCGGCGGCTGCTCGGAGTGCTATAGCCTTCTCGCACTCGACCAATCCATCGGCAGATTGTTTGAAGTTCTTAATCAGATCGTCGAACCTATCAAAACGATATCCTGCAGAGCAAGGGACAAATACCGCCCCCTCAAGCTTTGCCTGGTATCCAGCAGAGTAGGTCTTTTGCGACAATATTTCCTTGGATTCCGCTTGAAGCAAGCGCACATGAACGACAACCCAAGGTTCGTAAGGCGCATCAACCACTCCCGGCGCCACATAACCTACGGGCCCGAACCATACGCTAAGGATGGCATCACTGTTTTTAGTTTGAATGTGAGAATAATCATCTTTGCCATCCTTTACTTTGGCAACCTCACCAGGGAGATAAATCACCTGCTTACCCTGGCTAGCAAGGTTCTTTTGTAAATCTTCAGTCAACCTCTCAGCCAGTCGAACCGCGTTACGACTATATTCTGCTGCGAATTGTTCTGTCCGTTGAGCGCTAGTGGATCCGGAAATCGCACCACCGATAGCGCCGCCCAAACCAGCCAAGCCGGATAGGTTTCGCACAGAAAGTCGACGTGACTCGTCAATTTTCAACATTGCAATTGAATTAATTTGACCACTTCTAGAGGCATCCAATGTGATGTTTGGTGTTGACACGCATGCGGTCAACAGGAATACGCCAGTGACCAACACTAAAGTAATTTTATGTAGAATTTTCATATGAATAAATAATTATCAATGTTGATTATATATAACACCAATCATCAGATTTTTATTATTGATTTCATAAAATAGTTAATGCAAGACAAACGTAAGCTCCTCTCGTTTTACTATTTATTTCAACTATCCGGCGCACACAGCGGCAGCCAGCGGCGAATCAGCGGCGTCGTCACCACCGTGCTGGCGATGGCCATGATGACCAGCATGGTGAACAGGTGCTGCGAGATCACGCCCAGGTCGTAGCCCACGTTGATGACGATCAGCTCCATCAGCGCCCGCGTGTTCATCATGATGCCCAGCACCTTGGCCTCGGGCCGGCCCAGACCCACCTGGCGCGCCGCCAGGTAGCTGCCGCCGAACTTGCCGGCGCTGGCCAGCAGCACGATCAGCCCGCACCAGGCCCAGAGCTGTGGGGTATCGAGCCCGCCGATGTCGGTGCGCAGGCCGGTGTAGGTGAAGAAGATCGGCAGGAAGAACACGGTGACGAACTGGCCGATGCGCTCGCGCCAGGCGGCGATGAAGGCCGGCTCGTCGTGCAGCACCACACCCAGCATGAAGCCGCCGAAGATGGCGAAGATGCCGAGCTGGTAGGTGGCCATCGCGCTCAGGAAGATGGCCGCCAGCATCACGCCCAGCAGGTGGTCCGGCAGTGCCCGGCCCCCGGCCGCCGCGCTTCGCAGCAGGCGCTTGAGCAGCGGCCGCACCAGCCACCACCACAGCGCAACGAAGGTCGCCACACCCAGGACCTTGAGCGCGAAGCCGCCGGCCGAGAAGCGCGCCACCGCCAGCGCGCTTACTAGCGCCAGCAGCAGCCAGCCCACCACGTCGTTGATGGCGGCGGCGCTGATGGCGATCACGCCCAGCGGCCGGCGCGTGAGGTCGAACTCGATCATGATGCGCCCCAGGATCGGCAGCGCCGTGATCGAGAACGCCGTGGCCACGAACAGGGCCGTGACCAGCCGGTCACCCTGCCCCACCAGCACCGGCGCGCCCACCCAGCCCACCGCCGCGCCCAACACGAAGGGCGCCGCCAGCCCGGCGGCCGCCACCCACCAGACGGCGCGGCGGTGCCGCCGCTCGGTGAGGTGCGCAAAATCGAACTCCAGCCCGATCTGGAACATCAGCAGGATCAGCCCGAGCTGCGACAGCACCTGCATCGGCTCGCCCGGCACCGAGCGGAACACGTAGCCGAAGGCCCCCGGCGCCAGCCAGCCGAACAGCGAGGGGCCGAGCAGGATGCCGATCACGATCTCCCCCACCGCCGCCGACTGCCCCAGCCGTAGCGCCGCGCCGCTGCCCAACCGCCCGGCCAGCACCACCACCGTGAGCTGCAGCAGGGTGAAGAACAGCAACGTCTCCGCCTTGTGAACGGCCAGATCCTGCATGGTGATGGGTGGGGGTTGGAGTGTCAGGCCGGCGCGCCGGGCGGCCGGCGGGGGCGCTCAGAAGGTGTGGATGAATCCCGCGTGCCGGAAAGGGTCGCGAAAACGCGGCCGATCAAGGCGCCAGCCGCAGACGTGGCTCGTGCCACGGCGGGCATTGGCAACGCCGAGCGTGGGGTCGTCTCAGAATTCGGAAAATAAAGCACGTTAAGCCGGTTGCAATGCTCGCAACGGCCTGAACTTGCCCGCGCCGATCTTGGCGCTGCTGCGCCAGAGGTAATCGCCGGTCAGGTTGATGTGTTCCCAGCCTAGCGGCGATAGGTACTGCAACAGCACATCATCGACGGCATGACCAGTGCCACGTAGCCCGTGTGTCGCCCGCTCCAAATAGACCGTATTCCACAGTACGATGGCCGCCGTCACCAGGTTGAGGCCGCTGGCCCGGTAGCGCTGCTGCTCGAAACTGCGGTCGCGGATTTCTCCCAGGCGGTTGAAGAACACGGCGCGCGCCAGTGCGTTGCGCGCTTCACCCTTGTTCAGCCCGGCATGTACGCGGCGGCGCAGTTCGACGCTTTGCAGCCAGTCCAGAATGAACAGCGTGCGCTCGATGCGCCCCAGCTCGCGCAGCGCTACGGCCAGGCCGTTCTGGCGCGGGTAGCTGCCGAGTTTCCTGAGCATCAGCGAGGCCGTCACCGTGCCCTGCTTGATCGAGGTGGCCAGCCGCAGGATTTCGTCCCAATGGGCGCGGACGTGCTTGATGTTGAGCGTGCCGCCGATCATGGGTTTCAGCGCGTTATAGGCGGCATCGCCCTTCGGGATATAGAGCTTGGTGTCGCCCAGGTCGCGGATGCGCGGCGCGAAGCGGAAGCCCAGCAGGTGCATCAGCGCGAAGACGTGATCGGTGAAGCCCGCCGTGTCGGTGTAGTGCTCTTCGATCCGCAGGTCGGATTCGTGGTACAGCAGGCCATCGAGCACATAGGTCGAGTCGCGCACGCCGACGTTCACGACCTTGGTGTGGAACGGCGCGTACTGGTCGGATATGTGCGTGTAGAACGTCCGCCCTGGGCTGCTGCCGTATTTCGGGTTGATGTGGCCGGTGCTCTCGGCCTTGCTGCCGGTGCGGAAGTTCTGACCGTCCGACGATGACGTGGTGCCGTCGCCCCAATGCTCGGCGAACGGGTGGCGGAATTGGGCGTTAACCAGTTCGGCCAGCGCCGTTGAGTAGGTTTCGTCGCGAGTATGCCAGGCTTGCAGCCAGGCGAGCTTGGCATAGGTCGTGCCGGGGCACGACTCGGCCATCTTGGTCAGGCCCAGGTTGATCGCGTCGGCCAAGATAGTGGTCAACAGCAGATTTTTGTCTTTGGCCAAATCACCCGATTTCAGGTGCGTGAAGTGACGGGTGAAGCCCGTCCACTCATCTACTTCGAGAAGCAGTTCGGTGATCTTGACGTGCGGCAGAATCATCGCTGTCTGGTCGATCAGCGCCTGAGCAGTGTCGGGCACCGCCGCATCCAGTGGCGTGATCTTCAGGCCCGACTCGGTGATGATGGCATCCGGCAGGTTGTTTGCCGCCGCCATGCGGTTGACGGTGGCAAGCTGCGTTTCCAGCAACGTCAGCCGATCGTGCAGGTACTGCTCGCAATCGGTGGCCACGGCCAGCGGCAATTCACTGGACTGCTTGAGGCTGGCGAACTTCGCAGGCGGTACCAGGTAATCCTCAAAGTCCTTGAACTGGCGCGAACCCTGCACCCAGATGTCGCCCGAGCGCAGCGAATTCTTCAGCTCCGACAGCGCGCACAGCTCGTAATAGCGCCGGTCAATGCCGGTGTCACTCATCACCAGCTTTTGCCAGCGCGGCTTGATGAAGGCGGTCGGCGCGTCAGCGGGCACCTTGCGGGCGTTGTCTGTGTTCATGTCGCGCAGCAACTCAATGGCATCGAGTACGTTCTTGGCGGCGGGCGCGGCCCGCAGCTTGAGCACGTCGAGAAATTCCGGCGCGTAGCGGCGCAGCGTGGCGTAGCTCTCGCCGATGCGGTGCAGGAAATCGAAGTCCTCGGGCTGCGCGAGTTTTTGTGCTTCGGTGACGCTTTCGGCGAAGGCATCCCAAGACATGACGGCTTCGATGGCGGCGAACGGATCGCGGCCAGCTTGCTTGGCCTCGATCAGCGCCTGGCCGATGCGCCCGAACAGCCGCACCTTGGCGTTGATCGCCTTGCCGGATGCCTGGAACTGCTGCTGATGCTTGTTCTTGGCTGCGTTGAACAGCTTGCCCAGGATACGGTCGTGCAGGTCGATGATTTCGTCTGTGACCGTGGCCATGCCCTCGATGGCGAGCGCGACCAACGTCGCGTAGCGCCGCTGCGGCTCAAACTTGGCCAGGTCGGCGGGCGTCATCTGGCCACCCTCGCGGGCGATCTTGAGCAGGCGGTTCTGGTGCACCGACCGTTCGATGCCGGAAGGCAGGTCGAGCGCCTGCCAGGCTTTCAGGCGCTCGATGTGTTCCAGCATGTGCCGGGAATTCGGCTTGATGGGCGACTGGCGCAGCCAGGCCAGCCAGGTCGTTTTACCATTGTCGCGGCGTTTCAGCAGTTCATCGAGTCGATGGCGATGCCCGTTCGACAACGGTTCGGACAAGGTTTCGTAAATATGCCGATTGGCACGGGTGATGGCCTCGGCGCTGGCGCGCTCAATGGCGTTGAGCGCGGGCAGGATGATCGACTGCCGCCGTAAATGCTCAATCAAGGCGCTGGCCAGCACGATGCCCTTGTCGGTTTGCAGGGCCAGCTCGATCAGCGTATGCACCGCCTGCCGATAGTGGCTCATGGTGAACGGTTGGAAGCCGAACACTGTTTGCAGTTCTACCAGGTGCTCGCGCCGGGTCTGCTCCCGCTGCCCGTAGTCGTCCCAGCTTTCGACCGGCACTTTGAGCTGCGACGCCACGATGCGCAGCAGGGGCGGAAATGGCAACTCATCAGCGCCCAGGATGACGCCGGGGAATCGCAGGTAGCAAAGCTGAACGGCGAAGCCCAGCCGATTCGCCGGGCCACGGTGCTGTCGGATGACTGACAGATCGTTGTCGCTGAACGCGTAGTATCGGATCAGGTCGTCTTTGGCATCGGGTAATGCCAACAGGCTTTCGCGCTCGGCGGTGGAGAGGATCGAACGGCGGGGCATGCTCAGTTTTCCCGCAGGTACTGGTACAAGGTTTCACGACTGATGCCGAAGTCGCGGGCGATCAGAGCTTTTTGCTCACCCGCCGCGACGCGCCGTTTCAGTTCGACAATCTGCTCATCGTTCAATGACTTCTTGCGGCCCCGGTAGGCACCCCGTTGCCGGGCCAACGCGATTCCCTCGCGCTGCCGTTCGCGGATCAATGCCCGCTCGAACTCGGCAAACGCGCCCATCACCGACAGCATCAAATTCGCCATTGGCGAGTCCTCGCCGGTGAAGGCCAGGCTTTCCTTGACGAATTCGATGCGCACGCCGCGCTTGGTCAGGCCCTGCACGATGCGGCGCAAGTCATCCAGATTGCGCGCCAACCGATCCATGCTATGCACCACCACGGTGTCGCCTTCGCGCACGAAGGCGAGCAGTCTTTCCAGCTCGGGACGCTGGGTGTCCTTGCCGGATGCCTTGTCGGTGAACATCCGCGCTACCTGAACTCCATCCAATTGCCGTTCCGGGTTCTGGTCAAAGGTGCTGACCCGGACGTAGCCGATGCGTTGACCCTGCAAGATGCCTCCCAATACGAAAGTGTCAGGAAGAAATCTATGACTTTTCGCCGCATACGTCAAGAAATACAAATTAAGACTCTATTCTGACGATTTTGGGTGGCCTCTCCTGACATCAGAATAGGGTATAGCCTTAACTGACACCACCTCCCAGGGCCTGATATAAAGCAACACTATCGACTAGGCGTTGTGCCTGGGCCGCAACCATATTGATCCGGATTGACTGTGCCTGTTGCTGCGCGATGAGCAGTTGCAGGTAGCTGGCCGCGCCCAGCCGGTATTGCCGCTCGACCGACTGCAAGGAGGCCTGTGCAGCCATATCAGCGGCAGCGAGGGCAGTCAAAGTTTGTGCATCGCTTTCCACCGCGCGCAGGGTGTCGGCGACGTTACGCAAAGACTCCAACACGACGCTCTGGTAATTGGCTGCGGCGGCATCAAAAGCGGCGAGCGCCGCTCTTTTTTCAGCGGGTAGCCCTGGATTAAAAAGAGGCTGGGTGAGCTGCGCAACCAGGCCCCACACTGCCGAGCCACCACCGAACAGGGCACCGGTGGTCAGCGCTTGAGAGCCAAGGTTGGCGCTCAGGTTGATCTGTGGGTAGAGCTTGGCGATAGCCACACCATAGTCTGCATTGGCCGCATGCAACAGCGCCTCTGACGCCTGGATATCCGGTCGGCGGCGCACCAGTTCTGAGGGCACGACGAGCGGCATCTCGACGGGCAGAGTGAAATCGGCCAGAGTGAAGGCCGGGATGCCACCCGTGCCTGGGGCACGACCGGCTAGCACCGCCAGTAGATGTTCGGTTTGTTGCAGTTGTTTACGCAGCGCAGGCAGTTCTGCCCGCGTTTGCTCCGCCTGAGCTTGTAGGCTTAACGCTTCATCAGGTGAGGCCTGACCGATACGCACGCGTTCATGGGCTAGGCGCAGTTGCTCATCCTGCACGCGCAAAATGGCAGTAGTGGCTTCTAGTTGCGCGGCGAGGCGTGCTCGGGTAATGGCAGCGGTTGCCATGTTGCCGGCAAGGGCCAGGCGCGCAGCATTCAGTTCGAAGCGACGGTAGTCGGCGCGAGCAGCCAAGGCTTCGAGTGCGCGCCGGTTGCCGCCAGCCAGATCGAGGTTGTAATGCACGCCAACGCTGGCGTTGTAGAGGCTGAATTGACGTGCGTCTCCGCTCAACCCTTGGCTACTGGGACTCATTTGCTGGCGCTGAGATCCCAGTGCGACATCTACCTGTGGATATTGCGTCGAGCCCGCCTGTGCGGCAAGAAGCTCCTGCGCCTGTCGCAAATTGGCGCTGATGCTCGCCAGCGTCGGGCTGACATGGAAAGCTTCGTTGATCAGTCCGTCGAGTGCGGATGAACCCAAGCTTTGCCACCATTGCGTTTCGATCGGAAGCCCTTCGACTAGACGTTGTGTTTCGCCGAACTGCGTGGGAGCGGACGCGGTTCTATCAGCTACCGGTGTTGCAGTGTAGCGAGCCACATCGGGTGCGGTGGGACGCTGAAAATCAGGGCCGGCGGCGCAGCCGGCCAGACCGGCGGTGACCAGACCAGCTACTAGGTAAGTTGCCGCAAGCCGTCTTTCGAGGCTGATGGGGCGCTGGCATGTTTTAGCGTGCTCCATAAAAATGCTCCACGAAAGGTTTACGGAAAGCTTGGTGGCAGCCCAAGCAGCTTTCCTGCACGTGGGCGAATGATTGGATCACCGCCTTGCCGTCGCTGCTCGCAGCAGCCAGCTTCATGGCCAGCGCCGCCTCGTGAGTCTGCGCGTCAAAGTTTCTGAACTTGGTCGCATCAGCGCCGAGGTAAGCAAGGATGCGCATTTTTTCAGTAAGCGGTGGCTCGGGGTGTGCAGCAACTTTTGGGGCGAGCTGAACGACCTGAACCCATTCCTCCTGCGAAATCGCACCGGTAATAGCCTGCATGTTGCGCCCGAGTTCCTGCATGATCTTGCGTAGCGCCAGTGGCTCAATCTGGGTAGCGTCACCAGCCCAAGCGGGCAACTGAAAACCCCATAAAAGCAGGCAGGCCGTAACGGTCAGGGTGATAGTTCCAAATGCGTGGCTGTGTTTGCGGTGGGTCATGAAATTCTCCTGTAATTCAATCGTTCTCTCATTCGAACTCCCGCCCTTCGCCAGCTTCCTCATGGGTCACACCGTCGCGGATGTGGTAGATGCGCTTGAAAGTGGGGATGATCTTTTCGTCATGGGTGACGACGATGATGGCGGTCTCGAACTTCCGAGCCATGTCATTGAGGATGCGGATCACAGCCATGGCGCGCTCGGAATCCAGCGGCGCAGTGGGTTCATCGGCCAGGATCACCGGGGGACGATTGACCAATCCGCGCGCGATGGCAACCCGTTGCTGCTCGCCACCGGAGAGTTGCGAGGGCATCGCGCGAGCTCGGTGTTGCACATCAAGCGCCGTGAGCAATTCCAGTGCCTTCGCGCGCGACTCTCCATTCGCGACGCCTGCAAGCATCGGCAGCAGCGCCACGTTGTCGGTGACATCGAGAAACGGAATCAGGTATGGTGCTTGGAAAACGAAACCGATCTTGTCGCGCCGCAAGGCGCGCAAGTCGCGGACTTTCCAGCCATCGTCGTAGATCACTTCATCACCCAGCGTCATGCGCCCGGCGGTCGGATCAATCACTGCGCCCAGACATTTGAGCAGCGTGCTCTTGCCGGACCCGGAAGGGCCAATCAGGCCAACCACCTCGCCGGGTGCCACCTGCATGTCCACGCCTTTCAAGGCATCGACCGCGGTATCCCCCTCGCCATAACGTTTTCTCAAACCTTCGATGCGAATGCCTTTGCCACTCATCTCAACCTCCAATGGCTTCGGCCGGATCGACCTTGAGTGCCATGCGAATGGCGACGATGCTGGCTAGAACGCAGATCACGAGCACGGCGAAAAAACCGGCGATGGAGTCGAACGGCATCAACAGTACGTACTTGGGAAACAGGGGCGCTGAGAAAGTGGCTGTGATCTTGCCAACCACGAAACCAATCACGCCCAGGGCGAGCGCCTGCTGCATGATCATCGCGGCGATGGTTCGGTTGCGTGTGCCGATGAGCTTCAACACCGCGATCTCGCGGATTTTGTCCATCGTCAGCGAATAGATGATGAAGGCAACGATGGCCGCGCTAACGATGGCCAGAATCACTAAGAACATGCCGATCTGCTTGGCCGAGGTGGCGATCAACTTGCCGACGAGGATGTCTTCCATCTGTGCCCGGGTGTAGACCGTCAAACGCTTCCAGCGCCGGATGGATTCGGCAACCTCGTCCGGCGTATGGCCAGGTTTCAGTGTGACCAGTACTGCATTGACGAACGCGTTGGTGCTCTGTGAAGCAATCACGGCATCCAGCAAACCTGGAACACCGGGTCGATTGAAAGCCGGGTTGGCTTCGGTGCGACGCCGGCTTTGCCAAATGGCGTCGTTGTCCTTGAGGAACTGAGCCTCTTGGGCATCCTTGAGCGGAATGAATACCATCGGGTCGCCGCTGGACGACACCATGCGCCGTGTAAGCCCAACGACGGTGTAATGATTTCGGCGAATGGCAAGACGATCTCCCAGTTTGAAGCCGGTGGCGATGTCGGCCACCGCCTCGTAGTGACCGCGCGTGATCTGGCGTCCAGCGACGAGATAAGGAGGCCATCCGGGTGTAGCCCCCAACGCGCCGGGCGCGATGCCGACCACCATGGTGCGTACATCACTCTCGCCCTTGCGTACCTGCATGGTCAGGTAGGTCACGTTCGCTGCCTGGGCGACTCCCGGCATGGCGAGGATGGCGCGATACACGTCATCGTTGAGGCTGGACGACTCCG
>ERZ795053.1021-NODE-1021-length-35887-cov-8.251730_pt1 | contig 35887 bp, 22 predicted proteins | sample MGYA00375137_ERZ795053 | MGnify/ENA primary metagenome ERZ795053 (study PRJEB30182, sample SAMN05720284) | activated sludge metagenome | isolation source: Anaerobic digester | place: Hong Kong | collected 2014-12-17 ...
GGTTGTTCCAGCAAGAGAAGGATTAAGACCTTTGTTTTTAATAATTTAACATAATACTAAAAAACGTCGGAGAGGTTGTTCCAGCAAGAGAAGGATTAAGACTTAAGATCCTCCATGTTTGCAGCGCCGGCGGCCTTAGTCGGAGAGGTTGTTCCAGCAAGAGAAGGATTAAGACACTTTCTTTGTCATAATTTAACATAATTTAAAAGGTGTCGGAGAGGTTGTTCCAGCAAGAGAAGGATTAAGACCAGGATGATGGTCCACAAACCGGCAAAAGTTTCGAAGTCGGAGAGGTTGTTCCAGCAAGAGAAGGATTAAGACTCCTCGTTTGCGGCCTGCAGAGCGAGGCGGCTAACTGTCGGAGAGGTTGTTCCAGCAAGAGAAGGATTAAGACACTTTTGCCGTTTTTGTAATACCCTCAAAGTATTACGTCGGAGAGGTTGTTCCAGCAAGAGAAGGATTAAGACTTTTAACTTCGGCGGCGTTCTCAACGTTTTCAACTGGTCGGAGAGGTTGTTCCAGCAAGAGAAGGATTAAGACAACCGTCCCGAAGTTCCGTCGGCCTTAAAACACGGCGTCGGAGAGGTTGTTCCAGCAAGAGAAGGATTAAGACTCTCAACCGTTGCGGGAGTCTCGTCTGACTTCTTAGTCGGAGAGGTTGTTCCAGCAAGAGAAGGATTAAGACGGTTTCCTGTCAGTCTGAATGATCAGAATTTCCCTCGTCGGAGAGGTTGTTCCAGCAAGAGAAGGATTAAGACTGGTTTAAACTGCGACATCCCCTTGTGTTCTCCTGCGTCGGAGAGGTTGTTCCAGCAAGAGAAGGATTAAGACCATCATATGACTTTGTCTATGGCAGTTAGACACAACGTCGGAGAGGTTGTTCCAGCAAGAGAAGGATTAAGACTCCCTTTCGGGGAACTCAACCGCAAGGGCGGCCATCGTCGGAGAGGTTGTTCCAGCAAGAGAAGGATTAAGACCTGCTGCAATTTTGTTTTCCCCGGCTACCCGCTTGTCGGAGAGGTTGTTCCAGCAAGAGAAGGATTAAGACTTTTTAATTTCATCCGGACATTCTTGAAGAATGTGTCGGAGAGGTTGTTCCAGCAAGAGAAGGATTAAGACTCTTCTCTTTAACAATCATCCCGGCTAAAGGAAGAAGTCGGAGAGGTTGTTCCAGCAAGAGAAGGATTAAGACCAATACAATACCTACCTTTCGCACCTTTGATGCTGTGTCGGAGAGGTTGTTCCAGCAAGAGAAGGATTAAGACTTTTTTGTAACTTGGCAATCAAAGCCTCGACATCGTCGGAGAGGTTGTTCCAGCAAGAGAAGGATTAAGACCATTATCTAATATATTTAGGCTTATTTTTCTTCTTGTCGGAGAGGTTGTTCCAGCAAGAGAAGGATTAAGACCGGCTTTCTTTGCTGCGGCTGCGGCTTCTGTAAACTGTCGGAGAGGTTGTTCCAGCAAGAGAAGGATTAAGACTAAATACTTCTTTGTCTGTAATAGAAAAACAGATTTGTCGGAGAGGTTGTTCCAGCAAGAGAAGGATTAAGACCGTTCTTAATTTTTGCATAAATTAATATTTTCTTACGTCGGAGAGGTTGTTCCAGCAAGAGAAGGATTAAGACTTTTTCAAAATTGAACCCTGCCGGGGTATCGAGCCCGTCGGAGAGGTTGTTCCAGCAAGAGAAGGATTAAGACTTTTCCATTAACTGGGAAACGACTTTTTTATGAACGGGTCGGAGAGGTTGTTCCAGCAAGAGAAGGATTAAGACCCTTTTCCTCTTTTTGCTTTCATGCTTTCAGTTACTGTCGGAGAGGTTGTTCCAGCAAGAGAAGGATTAAGACGCCAGAGCAGCAGCCAACTGAAAATTTCCGGCAGTAGTCGGAGAGGTTGTTCCAGCAAGAGAAGGATTAAGACTCGCTATCTTCGGGATATTCGGCCGAAAATGCGGCGGTCGGAGAGGTTGTTCCAGCAAGAGAAGGATTAAGACTTAATTAAATTCCACAATCCCGTAAGGGTGAAGTTGTCGGAGAGGTTGTTCCAGCAAGAGAAGGATTAAGACAAAAGAGAAGGCTATGCCTTCTCAACTTTCCAGATTGTCGGAGAGGTTGTTCCAGCAAGAGAAGGATTAAGACTAGCCGTTTTGGGGCGCCCTGGTGAAGAGTTTGTAAGTCGGAGAGGTTGTTCCAGCAAGAGAAGGATTAAGACGCTTTGGTGCAGTAATATTTCACCGCATTTTCACGCGTCGGAGAGGTTGTTCCAGCAAGAGAAGGATTAAGACATTGGTCCGTCAGTTTTTCGAACCGGTTGATGTCGTCGGAGAGGTTGTTCCAGCAAGAGAAGGATTAAGACTGCCATATTGTGAGTTGTTTCTCATCCAGCTTTCGGTCGGAGAGGTTGTTCCAGCAAGAGAAGGATTAAGACTCTTTTCCCTCTTTTGTCAGAACTTTTCCGGTGAGTCGGAGAGGTTGTTCCAGCAAGAGAAGGATTAAGACTCGGACTCTTGCCAGTTTTCAGTACGACTGTCATACGTCGGAGAGGTTGTTCCAGCAAGAGAAGGATTAAGACTGTAGAAATGCACCACAGCTTCAGGACAGGTGTGTCGGAGAGGTTGTTCCAGCAAGAGAAGGATTAAGACAGGATATGAATGTCCATAACAGTCATAATAATAAGTCGGAGAGGTTGTTCCAGCAAGAGAAGGATTAAGACTGATGTTCCTCTGAGCCTTGAACTGGCTCAAAGATAGTCGGAGAGGTTGTTCCAGCAAGAGAAGGATTAAGACACAACGTATAAAATTAATTGCTACGTTATTGGATGTCGGAGAGGTTGTTCCAGCAAGAGAAGGATTAAGACCCAATTCACAGACTTCACCATCTTTCAACGCTTCGTCGGAGAGGTTGTTCCAGCAAGAGAAGGATTAAGACTCTGTTTCCAGGTGATGAAACTCAACAACTGAATCCGTCGGAGAGGTTGTTCCAGCAAGAGAAGGATTAAGACTCCTGCGCTGTGTGTTTACCCTACAAGCTAAACTCGTCGGAGAGGTTGTTCCAGCAAGAGAAGGATTAAGACTGTTACTGGTTGAGGGGGTGGTGGTAATATTAAAAAGTCGGAGAGGTTGTTCCAGCAAGAGAAGGATTAAGACACCTGTAATGTTTCTTACAGATGCACAGCTTGCAGAGTCGGAGAGGTTGTTCCAGCAAGAGAAGGATTAAGACTACTCCTCAAATTTTTTATCGAACCCCCAATTGGCGTCGGAGAGGTTGTTCCAGCAAGAGAAGGATTAAGACTGGTAGATAAAATTTTTGTAGGTTATTTCCGCCTCTGTCGGAGAGGTTGTTCCAGCAAGAGAAGGATTAAGACCTTTCTTCAGCTAATGTACACTCGCTGTCTTTAACGGTCGGAGAGGTTGTTCCAGCAAGAGAAGGATTAAGACTGATAACAAGTAATGATAAGGTGCTCATTCTGATTGTCGGAGAGGTTGTTCCAGCAAGAGAAGGATTAAGACCCAGTACATTTTCCTGGTCAATCTTTGTGGTATTCGTCGGAGAGGTTGTTCCAGCAAGAGAAGGATTAAGACGCACTATTCTATATCAAATTGAATGACTTTGCTGTGTCGGAGAGGTTGTTCCAGCAAGAGAAGGATTAAGACTTACGAAGATCAAGCTCAACAGCTTTATCAGCTAATTGTCGGAGAGGTTGTTCCAGCAAGAGAAGGATTAAGACAATCTGTGCGCGTACTTCTGCTGCAGGTTCCAGCGGTGTCGGAGAGGTTGTTCCAGCAAGAGAAGGATTAAGACGTGTTATAAGCGTATTGTGTTTACATATTGTTAGGTCGGAGAGGTTGTTCCAGCAAGAGAAGGATTAAGACGTTTGCCTGCCAGTTTATTTGCTCTCTTGGTTCCGGTCGGAGAGGTTGTTCCAGCAAGAGAAGGATTAAGACAATATAAACAAAGAATAGCTGGTTGAGAGAGCAACCGTCGGAGAGGTTGTTCCAGCAAGAGAAGGATTAAGACAGCTAATTCATAAGCCTTAGCTTCAGCCTCGTCATGTCGGAGAGGTTGTTCCAGCAAGAGAAGGATTAAGACTCTGTCAACAGTGATGTGAGGCTCAAAATCACTGTGTCGGAGAGGTTGTTCCAGCAAGAGAAGGATTAAGACAGCCAATGCTTTCAGGGTTCCTACACTGATTGATGGTCGGAGAGGTTGTTCCAGCAAGAGAAGGATTAAGACGCATTCGACACAGTCCCACGAGCAGGAATACTCCTGTCGGAGAGGTTGTTCCAGCAAGAGAAGGATTAAGACACAGCATTAACCTCTTCAACAGAAAACTTCCTGCTAGTCGGAGAGGTTGTTCCAGCAAGAGAAGGATTAAGACCGTCGTTTCAACTTTCTTTGTCATAATTAACATAAGTCGGAGAGGTTGTTCCAGCAAGAGAAGGATTAAGACTTCGGCAACTTTGTAGCAGTCACGACTTTCTGGAACTGTCGGAGAGGTTGTTCCAGCAAGAGAAGGATTAAGACACTCTTCTTGGAGTCTACCGACGAGATATTGAATTGTCGGAGAGGTTGTTCCAGCAAGAGAAGGATTAAGACGCCCCTTTCTACGACAGTTCTTCCACTGAAGCCACGTCGGAGAGGTTGTTCCAGCAAGAGAAGGATTAAGACCCCGGATAATAGGCTGATTAAATAAAAGACCTATTGTCGGAGAGGTTGTTCCAGCAAGAGAAGGATTAAGACATCGTTTCATTGACCTCACGAGCTACATTCGTAGCGGTCGGAGAGGTTGTTCCAGCAAGAGAAGGATTAAGACACTAACTCATCACCCCAAGTCATCACAATTACTGGAAGTCGGAGAGGTTGTTCCAGCAAGAGAAGGATTAAGACACGGGCAGACCTGTTGCATCTTTCTTTTTCATCTTGTCGGAGAGGTTGTTCCAGCAAGAGAAGGATTAAGACTATTTCCCATACAGCTCTGGGCTCAAAGCCTCTGTCGGAGAGGTTGTTCCAGCAAGAGAAGGATTAAGACTTAGTTATATTGCTGAATACAGACCAGATAGCCAGTCGGAGAGGTTGTTCCAGCAAGAGAAGGATTAAGACAAATAGAGACTCTGAGGATGTCAGACTCCCCTGATTGTCGGAGAGGTTGTTCCAGCAAGAGAAGGATTAAGACCAGTCAGGATGCTGATAAGAAATCAAATCAATGTAGTCGGAGAGGTTGTTCCAGCAAGAGAAGGATTAAGACAAACGCGTAATGCACTGAAAATATTCATATCTAAAGAGTCGGAGAGGTTGTTCCAGCAAGAGAAGGATTAAGACGTTGGTTCAAACGGTTATTTACATCAATTTTGAATAGTCGGAGAGGTTGTTCCAGCAAGAGAAGGATTAAGACGAACCAATTGAGTTTTTTAACTCTTCTTTTATACGTCGGAGAGGTTGTTCCAGCAAGAGAAGGATTAAGACTTTGATAGGTCAGAGTGACAAAGGCAGAACCAATTGGTCGGAGAGGTTGTTCCAGCAAGAGAAGGATTAAGACACTCTCTCACAGTATCAGGACTATCAAAACAAAAAGGTCGGAGAGGTTGTTCCAGCAAGAGAAGGATTAAGACAACCTTTTTTCCTCTGAAATGTGGAACTCTAAGTTGTCGGAGAGGTTGTTCCAGCAAGAGAAGGATTAAGACAAATGTTAATTCATCGTATTACACAACTCATCTTATGTCGGAGAGGTTGTTCCAGCAAGAGAAGGATTAAGACCTCTTTAAGAGAGTCAAGAGCAAGATATTCTGGAGAGTCGGAGAGGTTGTTCCAGCAAGAGAAGGATTAAGACTGTTCTGCATTGTATGTACCATGACAGGTTTCTCCCGTCGGAGAGGTTGTTCCAGCAAGAGAAGGATTAAGACCCAGTCACCACTGCCACTAATGGCGACATAAAATTGTCGGAGAGGTTGTTCCAGCAAGAGAAGGATTAAGACTCATCAGGTATTGAGAGGCTTTAACGTTATTTGAGTCGGAGAGGTTGTTCCAGCAAGAGAAGGATTAAGACCCTCGGCCAATAACGTCTTCGTGTCTTTTACGGGAGTCGGAGAGGTTGTTCCAGCAAGAGAAGGATTAAGACAGCGGAGGCCAGCTCAGTGGCAGTGGCGTCGGCGGTGTCGGAGAGGTTGTTCCAGCAAGAGAAGGATTAAGACCGGTCATTTTTTGTGTCAATAAGTTGGAATTTTTCCGTCGGAGAGGTTGTTCCAGCAAGAGAAGGATTAAGACAATAGCTTTGATATTTACCATGACGCTCTTTAATAGTCGGAGAGGTTGTTCCAGCAAGAGAAGGATTAAGACACAGTATTCTATTACTTATCAACAGGAAAATGATAGTCGGAGAGGTTGTTCCAGCAAGAGAAGGATTAAGACTTTGCAGTATGCAAGTTTTTCAAGCATATTCAAACAAGTCGGAGAGGTTGTTCCAGCAAGAGAAGGATTAAGACAAAGAAAAGAAAAGGCTTACAACTTTAGCTATCCGTCGGAGAGGTTGTTCCAGCAAGAGAAGGATTAAGACTATTAGAACACTTCAGGCTCAACATCTAAGTCAAGCGTCGGAGAGGTTGTTCCAGCAAGAGAAGGATTAAGACAAAGGCAGACACGCCTAAAGAATTTCTTCAACAAGGTCGGAGAGGTTGTTCCAGCAAGAGAAGGATTAAGACTATCAAGTAACAACCCTGAACAAATCATTAACCAAAGGTCGGAGAGGTTGTTCCAGCAAGAGAAGGATTAAGACATATATTAGAACACTTCAGGCTCAACATCTAAGTCAGTCGGAGAGGTTGTTCCAGCAAGAGAAGGATTAAGACGTGTTCTCATTTACTCCAGTGGCATCCAAAATACCGGTCGGAGAGGTTGTTCCAGCAAGAGAAGGATTAAGACCCATTTGCTATAAAGGTCCATGTTTCTGCCGTGCTGTCGGAGAGGTTGTTCCAGCAAGAGAAGGATTAAGACTGGACAGGATGTAACCAACTTGTTTAAATCATTGCCGTCGGAGAGGTTGTTCCAGCAAGAGAAGGATTAAGACCGCTTCCACTATCATTACCTATCGGATTATTCCATCGTCGGAGAGGTTGTTCCAGCAAGAGAAGGATTAAGACCGTTCCGGTTATGGTTATTCCGTTGCCTCCTTTCTGTCGGAGAGGTTGTTCCAGCAAGAGAAGGATTAAGACCCAATTCGTTCATCATAATCGCAGGGACGTGAATGGTCGGAGAGGTTGTTCCAGCAAGAGAAGGATTAAGACAGGTAAAAAAACTACTTTGCAGTATAAAAATCACCAGTCGGAGAGGTTGTTCCAGCAAGAGAAGGATTAAGACGGGTTTAGAGGAACATCCTCATGGTGTGTTAGCGCGTCGGAGAGGTTGTTCCAGCAAGAGAAGGATTAAGACTTCTCCTTCAACCGAGGGATATTAAAATCCAGGCAGTCGGAGAGGTTGTTCCAGCAAGAGAAGGATTAAGACAAAAATGCGGATGTCAGGTCGGCAAGTGTACACGGGTCGGAGAGGTTGTTCCAGCAAGAGAAGGATTAAGACAACTTACCCCTGACGATAGCAATCAAGGAGACTTGTCGGAGAGGTTGTTCCAGCAAGAGAAGGATTAAGACGTCTCAACCGTTACGGGAGTCTCGTCGTTTTTCTTTGTCGGAGAGGTTGTTCCAGCAAGAGAAGGATTAAGACTCCCTCTTCTCATGATTAACAACAGACGTTGCTAATGTCGGAGAGGTTGTTCCAGCAAGAGAAGGATTAAGACCCTGTAAATTCTGTGTCAAAAAAGATTTTCATTTCAATGTCGGAGAGGTTGTTCCAGCAAGAGAAGGATTAAGACTGTTTCATTTCTCAGGCATTATAAGGATTTCATCCGTCGGAGAGGTTGTTCCAGCAAGAGAAGGATTAAGACATCCTGGTCTTGGTGTTTACCTTCGCAGTCCAACTTGTCGGAGAGGTTGTTCCAGCAAGAGAAGGATTAAGACAGGTGTGTGGCATGCCTGTCCTGAAGATTCCCTTCCGTCGGAGAGGTTGTTCCAGCAAGAGAAGGATTAAGACAACGGCAGTGAACGAATGACCGTTGCATTCACTGCCCAGTCGGAGAGGTTGTTCCAGCAAGAGAAGGATTAAGACTCGTCAAACTCAGTCCGATCGGTGAAGTAGTCAGAAGTCGGAGAGGTTGTTCCAGCAAGAGAAGGATTAAGACCACTGCGAATGCGTGCTCTCCAGAGGCATAAACTGTCGGAGAGGTTGTTCCAGCAAGAGAAGGATTAAGACTATATCATTAAAATCCATTTCAATACAATCATCGAGTCGGAGAGGTTGTTCCAGCAAGAGAAGGATTAAGACACAAATGAAGCCACTTCATATTCAACGAAACAGCCCCGTCGGAGAGGTTGTTCCAGCAAGAGAAGGATTAAGACGGCTTCAGTGGTATCACATTCTCTTCACCATCGGCTGTCGGAGAGGTTGTTCCAGCAAGAGAAGGATTAAGACAACCACCGTGTCAATGGCTTCTGATACTTTAACATGTCGGAGAGGTTGTTCCAGCAAGAGAAGGATTAAGACAAGTTAGGAATAGAGTAAATGCCCTTGTTTCTCCTAGTCGGAGAGGTTGTTCCAGCAAGAGAAGGATTAAGACAGTACCCTGGTGGCCTTAATCATCAAAACGTCCTTTGTCGGAGAGGTTGTTCCAGCAAGAGAAGGATTAAGACACCGTTACGGGAGTCTCGTCGTTTTTCTTTGTCTTTGTCGGAGAGGTTGTTCCAGCAAGAGAAGGATTAAGACCGCTGATAAGACGACGGTCTCAACCGTTACGGGAGTCGTCGGAGAGGTTGTTCCAGCAAGAGAAGGATTAAGACGTTCTTAGACCCATTGCTTCAACCATTCCTGGATGAAGGTCGGAGAGGTTGTTCCAGCAAGAGAAGGATTAAGACACTAGCTTATTAAGAGCTAAGAGTTGTTTTACTTGAGTCGGAGAGGTTGTTCCAGCAAGAGAAGGATTAAGACCGTTTAGATTCCTTTCTCAAGGGAACAATGCGTTTAGGTCGGAGAGGTTGTTCCAGCAAGAGAAGGATTAAGACGATGACATCCATCACGGTTGCTTCACTGACCTTAGTGTCGGAGAGGTTGTTCCAGCAAGAGAAGGATTAAGACACCCTTGTTTGTATTGAGATGGTCTCCTAATTGTGTAGTCGGAGAGGTTGTTCCAGCAAGAGAAGGATTAAGACACCATATACACCGACAATCCTATTCTCCTTCAACCGGTCGGAGAGGTTGTTCCAGCAAGAGAAGGATTAAGACGCTGTAACAGCCTTTGAACAAGTAACTACAGCACTGTCGGAGAGGTTGTTCCAGCAAGAGAAGGATTAAGACTTCTACGATGTCCAACTTTGCAATGCTCGCTAAACAGTCGGAGAGGTTGTTCCAGCAAGAGAAGGATTAAGACCGGTTCCACGCAAAGAGTTCGCCAGCCTTAACGGGTCGGAGAGGTTGTTCCAGCAAGAGAAGGATTAAGACTTGTTCACCTCCTCCAATGTCCGCTGGACAATCAGTCGGAGAGGTTGTTCCAGCAAGAGAAGGATTAAGACAATGGACTGCTCTTTGCAATCCATCACTATTCCTGTCGGAGAGGTTGTTCCAGCAAGAGAAGGATTAAGACCAACTCTCTTGTTATATCACTACTGCAACCACAACAGTCGGAGAGGTTGTTCCAGCAAGAGAAGGATTAAGACTTGTTCTCCGTTGGTCAGACGTAACCGGTTTGTCTGTCGGAGAGGTTGTTCCAGCAAGAGAAGGATTAAGACTCCCCATTACCGTTACGAAGATCAAGCTCAACAGCTGTCGGAGAGGTTGTTCCAGCAAGAGAAGGATTAAGACTGATGTGCCATCCTTTTTAGTGATGACCACTGCAAGGTCGGAGAGGTTGTTCCAGCAAGAGAAGGATTAAGACTATAGATAATAAAAGGAAAGGCCACATTGCTGTGGGTCGGAGAGGTTGTTCCAGCAAGAGAAGGATTAAGACCAGGTTTGCAATGCGAAGTAAGGTAGTTGTCAGCCCGGTCGGAGAGGTTGTTCCAGCAAGAGAAGGATTAAGACTCACCTTCTTGCTGAGAACACTGAATACCATCAGGGTCGGAGAGGTTGTTCCAGCAAAAGAAGGATTAAGACAGGGTCATCCATACGCCACGAACAAGAACCATAATGGTCGGAGAGGTTGTTCCAGCAAGAGAAGGATTAAGACAATCCTATTCTCCTTCAACCGAGAGATAAAATCTCAGTCGGAGAGGTTGTTCCAGCAAGAGAAGGATTAAGACTGGACTTCATTATCCACTCATCCCTGTTTGTCTTGTCGGAGAGGTTGTTCCAGCAAGAGAAGGATTAAGACACCCCCGTATAGTTCTGAATCTTAGTTTCAGGATTAGTCGGAGAGGTTGTTCCAGCAAGAGAAGGATTAAGACTGAATATGAACTTGCGGATGTACATTTTAATCATGAGTCGGAGAGGTTGTTCCAGCAAGAGAAGGATTAAGACAATCGCAGGGACGTGAATGCGAACACCTTTGCTGTTGTCGGAGAGGTTGTTCCAGCAAGAGAAGGATTAAGACTATTAGCTGTTGTTAGTATGCAATTAATAAACATAGTCGGAGAGGTTGTTCCAGCAAGAGAAGGATTAAGACTTAAAAGCAGTTATACGCTGCTTTAAAACGCTATTAGTCGGAGAGGTTGTTCCAGCAAGAGAAGGATTAAGACCTCATAGCATTTTCGTGAAGAAACACCCAGTTTTTGTCGGAGAGGTTGTTCCAGCAAGAGAAGGATTAAGACGATGCGGTCTCAAAAGAATTGTTCATGTGCGTAGCGGTCGGAGAGGTTGTTCCAGCAAGAGAAGGATTAAGACATTGCCTGTGGCATTTGCAACTTCGACAAGCGCGTCGTCGGAGAGGTTGTTCCAGCAAGAGAAGGATTAAGACTGGTGATCTCCCCCTCCCCCTAATCCATGAATGAAGTCGGAGAGGTTGTTCCAGCAAGAGAAGGATTAAGACTTTGTCTGCAACTACTTTTGATGCAGTTGCCAAAAGTCGGAGAGGTTGTTCCAGCAAGAGAAGGATTAAGACTTTTTTGCATTTCGGGCAACGTAATTTCATTTGTGTCGGAGAGGTTGTTCCAGCAAGAGAAGGATTAAGACTCCCCGAACAAGCATTACCAATGTGGCTTTTAACGTCGGAGAGGTTGTTCCAGCAAGAGAAGGATTAAGACATGCAAGCAATAGCATTAACGTCTACTTTACCATCTGTCGGAGAGGTTGTTCCAGCAAGAGAAGGATTAAGACCGGTGCATAACAGGATTATATATCCTAGGTTGAGCAAGTCGGAGAGGTTGTTCCAGCAAGAGAAGGATTAAGACACCTGGTCTCCAGTGGCAGTTGCAAGAATAACCAGAGGGTCGGAGAGGTTGTTCCAGCAAGAGAAGGATTAAGACCATTGACTATCTTAATCAAAATTAAGTTTTGTATGAGTCGGAGAGGTTGTTCCAGCAAGAGAAGGATTAAGACGTCATCATTTAAGACTGTGAATTCCCGTTCCTGAAGTCGGAGAGGTTGTTCCAGCAAGAGAAGGATTAAGACGTAGTTGCCACCATTCGGTGCTTCAACGATGTCCAAGTCGGAGAGGTTGTTCCAGCAAGAGAAGGATTAAGACAGTTCAGCAGGAGTGGCACGTTTCATTATTTGAAAGTCGGAGAGGTTGTTCCAGCAAGAGAAGGATTAAGACGTATGCAATCAATTCCAGGGTTGAAAACTGGCTGAGTCGGAGAGGTTGTTCCAGCAAGAGAAGGATTAAGACCCCCCTTCCATGCGGGAGAGAATCTCCCGGGAATGGTCGGAGAGGTTGTTCCAGCAAGAGAAGGATTAAGACAGAGAGCCCCTGTTCGAAGCGATCATTTATCCGGCTGTCGGAGAGGTTGTTCCAGCAAGAGAAGGATTAAGACCTGTTCCTTGGGGACAACCATTTCGAATTGCTTCTGTCGGAGAGGTTGTTCCAGCAAGAGAAGGATTAAGACTTGCCTTTATCAGAGAATTGTCCCCGAACAAGCAGTCGGAGAGGTTGTTCCAGCAAGAGAAGGATTAAGACCAATTTCGTAACCTGCAAACACACCACTTTCAGGCGTCGGAGAGGTTGTTCCAGCAAGAGAAGGATTAAGACATCCTGTTCCTTGGGGACAACCATTTCGAATTGCTGTCGGAGAGGTTGTTCCAGCAAGAGAAGGATTAAGACTTAATCTCTTTAATTTTTCTAAATTTCCCATTTTGTCGGAGAGGTTGTTCCAGCAAGAGAAGGATTAAGACTTCTCCAATCTCTTTTCAGAGATCCCTCCCGCAATGGTCGGAGAGGTTGTTCCAGCAAGAGAAGGATTAAGACTCTCTTGCCAACCAGCTTCGCAGCTTCGTGGGAAGTCGGAGAGGTTGTTCCAGCAAGAGAAGGATTAAGACTTTGTGCCGTGTACGTTAACAAACAATTTTGAAATGTCGGAGAGGTTGTTCCAGCAAGAGAAGGATTAAGACAGGTGCTTATTGTGTCTGTAACGCCACCAAACAGTGTCGGAGAGGTTGTTCCAGCAAGAGAAGGATTAAGACTCCGTTCAACGGGCTTGGCAATGAACGACCGACCGGTCGGAGAGGTTGTTCCAGCAAGAGAAGGATTAAGACTTTTTTAGTGTTCGTTAATTACTTTGCTTAGATACAGTCGGAGAGGTTGTTCCAGCAAGAGAAGGATTAAGACTCCGCTGAAATTGCCTTTATCAGAGAATTGTCCCCGTCGGAGAGGTTGTTCCAGCAAGAGAAGGATTAAGACCAGGTTTCCCTGAATTGTTAACTAACTTCGCGCCCGTCGGAGAGGTTGTTCCAGCAAGAGAAGGATTAAGACAGCCAGTGTTGGCACTATTCTATTATAAATACACAGGTCGGAGAGGTTGTTCCAGCAAGAGAAGGATTAAGACGACTTCCAACTCATCGGTGCAACCTTCACAGTCAAGTCGGAGAGGTTGTTCCAGCAAGAGAAGGATTAAGACAAGTGAGTTTCCCTCTACACCTTCCTGCTCAGCCGTCGGAGAGGTTGTTCCAGCAAGAGAAGGATTAAGACACCTTGTCTGCAATCGCCAATTTAATTTCGGCGAGTCGGAGAGGTTGTTCCAGCAAGAGAAGGATTAAGACTTTTTTGAAATTATGCAGAATCAAAATATTGGAAGTCGGAGAGGTTGTTCCAGCAAGAGAAGGATTAAGACGCGGTTGAAAATTTCTCACGGGTAGACACTGCCCAGTCGGAGAGGTTGTTCCAGCAAGAGAAGGATTAAGACTTAGCGGCGGCGGCCGCGCGGGCCAACCCTAACTTGTCGGAGAGGTTGTTCCAGCAAGAGAAGGATTAAGACCTTTGGGGCAATCAGTTTGAGGTTTCCAAGTGAAGTCGGAGAGGTTGTTCCAGCAAGAGAAGGATTAAGACCAAGTGCTTCTGGGCATGTGTGCTGCATACCCCTGTCGGAGAGGTTGTTCCAGCAAGAGAAGGATTAAGACGTAAAGGTTGAATCACTAAGAAACATTGAGTCTTCAGTCGGAGAGGTTGTTCCAGCAAGAGAAGGATTAAGACCTGGGGTTCACCGCAAGTCAGGGTATATTTTAACCCGTCGGAGAGGTTGTTCCAGCAAGAGAAGGATTAAGACACCTCACCCTGAAATGTTCCGGTATGATCACCGGCGGTCGGAGAGGTTGTTCCAGCAAGAGAAGGATTAAGACAGGTTAAATTGTTGTGAACCTATCGTAAATAGAATGTCGGAGAGGTTGTTCCAGCAAGAGAAGGATTAAGACATTTGTGACCGATGTAGTACTTTGTTTTCATAGGTCGGAGAGGTTGTTCCAGCAAGAGAAGGATTAAGACATGTTCCGAAAACACCACTTGCGGGAAGTGAGTTTGTCGGAGAGGTTGTTCCAGCAAGAGAAGGATTAAGACTGAATTGCTTGCTCATCACTGAGAATTTGCAATATCGTCGGAGAGGTTGTTCCAGCAAGAGAAGGATTAAGACTTTGTAAAATTTTTTAAAAAGTTCCTATTTAACAGTCGGAGAGGTTGTTCCAGCAAGAGAAGGATTAAGACATAATTGGAATCTTTAAAATAATACAAAGTATAGAGTGTCGGAGAGGTTGTTCCAGCAAGAGAAGGATTAAGACTTTGAAGATTTAGGCTCTTCATCAAACACGATGTATGTCGGAGAGGTTGTTCCAGCAAGAGAAGGATTAAGACAATACAAAGGATTCACGAAGTCCTTCTTGCCATCGTCGGAGAGGTTGTTCCAGCAAGAGAAGGATTAAGACATTTTCCTGGTTACGGGGAATAAATCATGTGATTTGTCGGAGAGGTTGTTCCAGCAAGAGAAGGATTAAGACTATTTTTGTACGTACCAGTCCGCCAACTTTTCATACGTCGGAGAGGTTGTTCCAGCAAGAGAAGGATTAAGACAAAAAAACGGGTTGTCGTACAACAATTAAGTCAAAGTCGGAGAGGTTGTTCCAGCAAGAGAAGGATTAAGACTGTTTGCCGGTTTCCTTGGTGCTCTTGTTGTTGTTGCGTCGGAGAGGTTGTTCCAGCAAGAGAAGGATTAAGACAGTAAGATAAGCACGGTACGGTCCAAGCCCTTTCCGTCGGAGAGGTTGTTCCAGCAAGAGAAGGATTAAGACCTTTTTGCTCATCCACATAAAAGAAACAGAAAAAGCGTCGGAGAGGTTGTTCCAGCAAGAGAAGGATTAAGACGAGTACTCAAGTAGCTTTCAGCACGTTCAGTGGTGGTCGGAGAGGTTGTTCCAGCAAGAGAAGGATTAAGACTGTCGAGTGCTGGTCCTGTCCCCCCCTGAAAATACGGTCGGAGAGGTTGTTCCAGCAAGAGAAGGATTAAGACTTCTGCAATTTCGGCTAATTTCTTCAAATTAGCCGCTGTCGGAGAGGTTGTTCCAGCAAGAGAAGGATTAAGACGCCAATGCTTTCAGCGTACCCACACTGATGGATGAAGTCGGAGAGGTTGTTCCAGCAAGAGAAGGATTAAGACACCTTGGTTCAATACATCAGTTACATTGACGATCTGTCGGAGAGGTTGTTCCAGCAAGAGAAGGATTAAGACGTTGATTTTCTTTGCTCTTTCACTCCGTTCCATAATAGTCGGAGAGGTTGTTCCAGCAAGAGAAGGATTAAGACCTTTGTAGATGCTTGGATAACAGAATAACGCCTTGTCGGAGAGGTTGTTCCAGCAAGAGAAGGATTAAGACAACTTTCTTTGTCATACTTAACATAAATTAAGGTTGTCGGAGAGGTTGTTCCAGCAAGAGAAGGATTAAGACTAACAGTGTTTAAGCTAATAAGTTAAAAACAAAGCCGTCGGAGAGGTTGTTCCAGCAAGAGAAGGATTAAGACAACTTTCTTTGTCATACTTAACATAAATTAAGGTTGTCGGAGAGGTTGTTCCAGCAAGAGAAGGATTAAGACCCCTATAAGTGAAATGGTCATTGTTACCATTCACCGTCGGAGAGGTTGTTCCAGCAAGAGAAGGATTAAGACGTTTGAGGGGATTGACAAAACCTTTCAATCTCTCACGTAGGAGAGGTTGTTCCAGCTAAAGAAGGATTAACTTTCATCTCATCGACAAACATAAATGCTTTCTGCATATCGTCGGAAAGGTTGTCACAGGCTCGAAGAAGGATTAGATTTTTCAGTATGAATTATTCACCTTTTATTAAATTTTCCATTGTTAATAAACAATTGTTTTGTTATCTTTATGGTTTCATTATGTTAAAATATAAACCAAGCAATACTTTGGAATAAATTGCCTTATGCCTGACCATGTAAAACCAATAAAAACAGTTTTAGTCCAATTTAACCTCCCTGTGAAAAACGAGGACTTACCTCATTTCCGCGGAGCTGTGATTGAAACAACTAAAAGAAATAATGACCTGTTTCATAATCATGCTGATGAGGGTGTCATTTACAGATATCCTCGCATTCAATACAAGAAAATTAATGGAAAGGCTGCATTGGTTTGTTATGAGGAAGGAACTGAGGCAATTTATGAGTTTTTCTCTAAGACCAACTGGTCACTAAGGTTGGGAAATGAAGAACATGAAATTAGGGTTGAAGATATTAAGGCCCGTCAGTTCAATTTGGGCATTTGGGACACTGTTTTTCATTACCGAATGACAAATTGGTTACCCTTAAACCAGGAAAATTATCAGAAATTTCATCAGACTGAAAGTCTTACAGATAAAACAGTAATTCTGGAAAAAGTCTTGATGGGAAATTTGCTAACCTTCGCTCAGGAAATGGGCGTTGAAACCGATATAAATATAAAAGCTTTCATTACCAGAATAGCAAGGGAAAAAGTTTTGCCATTTCACGGTCAATTGATGCAAAGTTATGACCTTCATTTCAATTCAAATCTTTCAATTCCCGATTATGCATCATTGGGAAAAGGTGCCAGCATTGGCTTTGGTGTTGTTTTACATGAAAGAAGTAATAAGAAAAAATGAAAAATAACGTATTATGAATCTGAATAACGATATCATGCGGGACAGGGTTTATCTTGCAGCACTCATGCATGACATAGGCAAGTTTTATCAAAGGTCAGATGATGGAAATACAAAAACATCAACAAATTTAGCTGATTTTGTAAAAAACCTGGAGTCGGTTTTTTGTCCTCTTAATCCCGATCATAGCCGCAGCCATAAGCATGTTCTGTGGACAGCACAGTTTCTGGAAGATTACAGACAAGTCTTTCTGAATCTTAACCAGGATGCTGACTGGCATGACCTCACCCTAAAAGACAGCCTTCTTCATTTAGCTGCCAGTCACCATCTTAAACCTGAACAGTTGTCAGAAGCAGGGAGGATTATCAGGGAAGCAGACCATCTCTCATCAGGAATGGACCGCTCTTCTGATGAAGCCCTCAAAGATGATCAGGCAGAAAAGGGAAGGGATGCATTTAAAAAAATCAGAATGACATCGATTTTCGAGACCATTCAGATGAAAGATAAGATGCATCATTACCATTTACCGGTTGAACCAATTTCATTGAAAAACCATTACTTTCCGGCCACACATTTTGACCAGGATGCTGATTATGCTACTTTGTGGAACAAGTTTAATCATGAATTTAAATTTATTCAGTCATCTAATGCGAAGGCTTTCAGCGAGACTTTTCATTACCTTCTTTATAAGTACACCAGTTCTATTCCGTCAAGTACAATAAACTTTCCTGATGTTTCTTTGTATGACCACCTGAAAACTACAGCATCGATTGCAGTCTGCCTTTACGATTGGTCAAATGGATCCAAGGCAGGGGAAAATGAATTCCTGATGATTGGCGGCGATTTCAGCGGAATACAGAGTTATATATATAACATTATCTCTGAAAATGCTGCTAAAAACCTGAAAGGAAGGTCATTTTATCTCAAACTTCTTTCAGACAGCGTCGTCATGTATCTCTTAAAGAAACTCCATCTTTATGAGGCAAACATTATTTATAATTCAGGAGGCAGTTTTTATATTCTTGCCCCTAATACAAAGGAAACCCGGGACATTTTTGAAAAAACCGTCCGTGAAATTGAAAACAATATTTTCAAAGCTCATGGGACATCCATATTTGTTGCTATTGACGCGGTTGAAATGAGCAGGGATGCCCTTATGGGAAAAAATGGTGAATCAATTGCTGATTGCTGGGGAAGATTATTCGAAGTCCGTGACGCAAAGAAACGCGTAAGATATGCAGAAAGACTTGTTCAAGATTATTCTTCATTTTTTGAACCTGGTGAAGTTGGCGGATTAAATCCCAGGGACGCTATTACCGGAGAAGAAATTCAGGAACCTGCCCAAAAAAATAGTTACACACTTGATGGTGCCCGTCCCGACAATAACGAAAAGGAAGTTATTTCTGAATTGACATGGAAACAGATAAAATTAGGCAGGGAACTTAAAAAGGCTGAATTGTGGGTAATTTCGGAAGGTAAACTTGACTATTGGCCCGAAAAAGAATCCATACAACCTGCAGGTTTGGGGTATTTTTATTATTTCCTTTCAAGAAAGGATGTGATAAAAAAACAGGAGCAGTTGAAAGGTTCTGCCGACAGTGTTAAAATAATTGCGGTTAATGGAAATCAAAACGAGGAATGTGATTTCCTTAATTCAATGGTGCAGGGAGCAAATAACATATATGGATTCGATTTTTTGGGAGGGAATGATTACCCGACAGATGATGACGGAAGTCCGAAATCGTTTGATAAGCTTGCCGGTGGCGAAGGTTTTAAGAGACTGGGTATTTTAAGAATGGATGTTGATAATCTGGGAAGAATATTTCAGGAAGGATTTGGGGAGAATCGCAGCAGTTTTTCCAGATATGCTGCGTTGAGCCGATCTTTTGACTGGTTCTTTAAAGGTTATATTAATACTTTATGGAAAGGGCATTTTAGCAATTCTACCTATATTGTTTACAGTGGTGGCGATGACCTTTTCCTTGTAGGACGTTGGAACGATTGCATTGCCTTTGCTGAGCTGATCAGGACCGAGTTCAGGAAGTATGTTTGTGAAAACCCCCATTTTACGCTTTCCGGCGGGGTGGCGGTAGTCACGCCAAAATTCCCCATAAAACGTGGAGCGCTGGAGAGTGAGGAGGCTGAAAAGCTTGCCAAAGATTATTCACTTAAAAATGAGGGAAAAACAGTAGCTGCCAAAGATGCCTTCACTATTTTAGGGATGGCATTGGGTTGGGATTATGAATACCCCAAAGTAAAGGAACTGAAAGATAAAATACAGACAGTTATCCATAATAATAGCCTGAACAAATCATTCATTTCTAAACTAAACCTGCATTACAATGACGCAAAGTTCGATAAGGAACAGTTGGTTTCACCTAAAACATATTGGATGACTGCCTACGATTTTGGCCGGATGGAAAGCAGTGTTAAAGTACCTGAAATCAAATCGTTTCTAAAGCAATGCAGGTTGGATATACTTAGCAATACCATAAATGGAACCAAGGTTTTATCCCGGTACCATTCCTTCAGATTGTGGCATTTGGCAACCCGTTGGGCTGAATTAGAAAACAGAACATTGTAAAACAATAAAAAATTACAACTATGGCTTATGGAGAATCAAAAACGCCCTATCCCGGGAAATTTTACCCCAAAAAGGACGAAAAATTTAATGGAGTATTTTCTGCATCGTGGATCACAACTGGAATTACCCAGGACACAGTCCAGTTTTCTGATGATTTGGGTAAGTTTATTCAGGAAAACAGATTAACAACCTCCCAAATCAGGAATGTGTTTGGAGAAATCAAACGCATTCAGCTTAAAGGATTCGAAAATGAAAAACCCAGTTTTTTCCTGTTAAAGCCCAAAATGGCTTATGCTGCTAAAAGAGCTGGAAATACAGGAATCCAGACGCTTAAACAATTTTTTGATGAAGCCCATTCAAAGGTTCATGACAAAGCAACCTACCAGAACTTTGTCGATTTCTTTGAGTCAATATTGGCGTATCACAAAGCCTATGGTGGAAAGGATTAATAATACTTAAATATCATAATTATGACAACTTTAGTTAAGAAAATATTGGTAAAGGGTGATATTATTTTGAAGACCGGACTTCATATCGGGGGCACCAACTCATCACTTAACATTGGCGGGCCTGACAAATTTGTTGTGAGAAACCCATTAACTAATAAACCCTATATTCCGGGAAGTTCCTTAAAAGGTAAAATGAGATCTCTTATTGAATTGGTAGATGGTACGATTACTCCTGACAACAGAGGTGGAAACGGGCCTACCAAAAACCCTCAAACAAGAGCAGGGAATCTTTTCGGTACGGTGGGAGATAACCAGCAGCCTTCAAGGTTAATTGTACGTGATGCTGAATTATATTCAATCAGCGGCTTTGATGAATTTAAAAATACAGATTTGCCTTTTACTGAAACAAAAACCGAGGTGAGTATTGACCGGGTAACGGCTGCAGCTAATCCAAGGACATTTGAGAGAGTCCCTGCCGGTGCATCGTTTAAAATGGGAATGATTCTCAACGTGTTTAGCTCTGATGACGAAGCACAGCTTACCGAAACACTAAAGGAAGCTTTAAAACTATTGCAGGATGACTATCTTGGAGGTCATGGATCACGGGGCTATGGTCAGATTGAAATTAGCAACCTTTCATTTGAAGAAAGAGATAAGACATTTTATGAAAAGGAATAATTATGGCCAGTTATAAAATAGTTCGGCTTAATTTTCGAAGCCCTCTTCATATCGGGAGGGGATTGGGTGAGGCTTATGACACTGCTGAAAAAACCTTGCATTCCGATACAATTTCAGGTGCTCTCACTTCAGTCTTCTGTACTTTGCATCCGGGTGAAGATCCTTTGAGATTTATGAAATCCTATAGGATAAGCAGTGCGTTCCCGTTTATAAATGATCATTTGTTTCTTCCCCGACCTCTGATCAGAATGGATCTTTCTTTATCCGGAGAAGATGAATATGTACAAAAGAAAAAGCTTAAGAAAATAGAATACGTTGAATTACCGCTTTGGACAAAATTGGTTTCCGGAGTGAAGATTGAGGTTTCGGAGAAGAATCTTTCTTCCGGGGGAAAGTTTTTGTTTCTGGAGGAAGTTAAACAGGGTGAACCATTTAAGGATGACTTGCAACAGAGGGTTTCTGTTTCACGAGAAGGAGGTGATTCCAAACCTTATTTTGTTGACCGGCGCTATTTCGCGGAAAATGCCGGATTGTATTTCATTTTGGAAACTGACGATTCGAATGTCGGTTTGTTAAAAGAAATTTTGGAGCATTTGAAAGATATTGGTTTGGGAACTGATAAAAGCGTTGGCAATGGACAATTCTGTTTTAATATTACAGAAACGGATTTGGTGATGCCTGATAACTATCCCAGGCAAATGCTTATTTCAACAGCTTGCCCGCATAAAAATGAAATTTCGGAGGAGATGTTGAAAAGCAGCTCATACCTGTTGACCAGGAGAGGGGGATTTATTGCCGGCACCAGCCTAAACCAGTTCAGGCATCTCAGGAAGAAATCTATATTCATGTTCCAGGAAGGGTCGGTGTTCCCCCGTGGCGATTTTAATGGAAAAATTGAAAATGTTCGCCCTGAGTGGAACGACAATCTACTACACCCGGTTTATCGTGATGGTAGGGCATTCTTTTTACCTGTAAATATTTAAATTATGGCCCGGATAGAATTAAGCACACTTTCACCAGTTCATGTCGGAAGTGGACGTTTTTTTCAAAAGCAGGTTGAATATGTTTTTGGGAAAGAAAATTTAGGCGTTATTGATGAGCATAAAGTATTCGATCTCCTTGGGGAAGAAAAAATTTCTGCATGGGTGGCATCTATTGATAAGGGGGAAAGCCTAGTAACATTCCTGAAGGGATATGGTTTGGATTTTTCCCTCCAAAAAATCTCAGGCAGAACCATAAACATAATTTGCGACAAAAGCCTGGCAAAGGAGAGCCCCACTTTAAAGGAACATATCCATAATGGACAGGGATTGCCTTATATTCCGGGGTCTTCCATTAAAGGTTCTATCCGTTCGGCGATCTTTAATGATATTATCAGGAGTCGCTACACCCATCTTGATTCCAATAAGATAGAGAACAGAGGAAGGATGACCGCTACATTTCTTGAAAAAGAGATTTTTGGAAAGGATCCCAACCATGATGTTTTCAGGTTCTTAAGGATAGGGGATGCCTATTTTAAAACCAACCGGACAGTTGCAATGATGATGGTCAACATCAATATTAAGGAAAACAGAGGTGAGGAAGTAGTTTTAATGGACGCTTCAAAAAAACAACTTGTTGAAGCCATTGGAGGCGGCGAAAAAACAGAGTTTTCCATTTCAATTGATGAGGTAGGAATGGGCATGAATCGAAGGAGCAGAGAAATAAAAGATTTTCCGGATTGCTTTAATTCGGTAAATGCTCTTTTTGAAACAATAAATAAGAACACTTTAAAAATTCTTGATGAGGAAATAGGTTTTTGGGAAGACTATCAGGATGAGATTACGGACCAATATTTGGATAAGCTCAAGTCTTTTTCACAAAAGGTAAAGGGATGTAATCCGGGAGAATGCATTATGAGAATGTCACATGGTTCAGGATGGAGTTTTATTACCGGAGGTTGGCCAAAAGACCCTCAACTGGTTGATGATATGTTATATGGGAAAATTGTGAATGCAAGTCGCCCGGGGAATGAAAGACGGTATGCACATCTTCCATTTCCAAAATCCCGTCGAATCAGCAGCGAAGTTGAACTCCCCGGTTTTGTCCGGTTGCGTATTATTGAATAATGTACTTCCATCTCTTGGTTTGCACGAGTGGTTTTCGTTCCGCCGGGGCATAATGCTGACTTTTTCATCCCCGTTGATTCAGAAAAAAATTCATCAATTATGAAACCATCAGTTCTGGTAAGTCTGGTAAGTGAACAGACGGTGCCCAATTATCTGTCCATCAAGACGTTTCATGAAGCAGATTACTACTTCTTCATATCCACTCAATTGATGGAGGATTCTGTCAAAGGGAACAGAAGGGAGTGGCTGATACATGCTGCCGGGATTGACATGGGCAAAACCAATATGATTCTCGTCAATCCGGAATTAAAAGAAGACGTTTATCAAAAGCTCTCGGAAATCCCATGGAAAGATGAATTCTCCAGAATCATTGTAAACATTACGGGTGGAACAAAGATGATGTCACTGGCATCGTATGAATTCTTTAAAAATTTAACCCCGGAGATCTGGTACATTCCTATCAACAGCAACGATTATCATCGGGTTGACGACTCTTCCGTTAAAAAAACCGTCAGTTACAGGATGAGCGTTGAAGAATACCTTGCCTGTTGCGGAATCAGAAAAGAGACCAATCAATTCCAGGAAAAAAGTCCCTTGTTTGATTTTAAAACGAACCTCAGACTTTTCAATCAACTGGTTTCCTGCGAAACATGTAAACCGACTATTGAGTTGATCAGATTACTGTTCCGGGACTATGATGCGCTTTTAAAAAATCAGATCAATAAAAAGAGAGGAATCGATCTTTCTGACAAAAACTTTATTTCTTTTTTCCTGGAAAAGCTTGAAAAGCGAAAAGATATAATTCCTGAATCCAAATACTTGAAATTGAAAGAAGTAGGATCTTTCGACTTCATTTTCGATTTTTTTGATGAAATCGGGTTTCCTTATGCGGAAAGAGATCGACTTTTCAGCGAACAGGTCAGTTATATCACGGGAGGGTGGTTTGAAGAGTATTCCTATTACATTCTAAAAAGAATCAGTGAAAGTCCCGATGATCAGTTTAAACTTGGCGTAGTGCTGGATTCCACAAAGGACAGTTATTTTACCAGTAACGACCTCGATGTCGTTATGGTCTATAACAACAGCCTGTATGTCGTTGAATGTAAATCGGGCGGTCTGGAAGAGAACGAATTATTCAATAAAACGGTATACCTTCAGGCTGCGCTCAGGAAGTATTTCGGTCTGAGTGTTAAGTCCGCCCTTATGACGCTTTCAGATACTTCGGAATCCCAGAAAAAAAAGGCTGAAACTTTGGGCATTTCGATGATCGACAGGAATATCCTTCTCGATCGGGATTCTGATGATAAAATCAGGAGTATATTGAGGTTAAAAAAGGCAACCTGATTAAGTAATGAAAACTATGGGTTCCCTTCCGGCATATGCTTTGTCTTCCACCTCTCCGACCGATGACCAATTGGCCGCACTGCAGATGCTGGATGCTTTCTTTGAAAAGAACCAATCCTGTTTCCTCCTGAAAGGGTATGCCGGCACCGGGAAAACCTGGCTTCTCGGCATTATCGTTTCCTGGCTGAACAAAAACAACCGGCCTTTTATGCTGATGGCGCCCACCGGAAGAGCCGCCCGGGTGCTTGCCCGGAAAACCGGGAATAAAGCTTCCACCATCCATAAGGCGATCTATAACTTTGAGAACCTCGAAGAAGTCGTCATTCACACCAATGGAAAAATGAAGTATAAGTTCATGTATAATCTGAACCGCATGAATACTCCGGGCATGGTCTATATCGTGGATGAGGCTTCCATGATCTCCGACCGAACAAACGAAAGCGATTTCTTCGTTTTCGGATCAGGGAAACTGCTGACCGACCTCATCGATTTCGCTGCCCCCGAAAACCTTGACAACAGGGTGAAGATTATTTTCACCGGCGACCCCGCCCAGCTCCCGCCTGTTGGTGATCCCCTTTCCGGAGCATTGGACAAAGAATACCTCACCCAGCAGTTTTCAATCGCCCCTTCGGAATATGAACTTACCCGGGTCGTCAGACAGGAATCGGCAAATGAAATCCTCAGTCTGGCCACTTCCCTGAGGAACAGTCTGCAAATGGATCCCCGTCCGCCAGTTTCATTCAGCAATTTACACCAGGATGTGAACCAAATCGGTCCCGGCGATGTGGTAGAGAATTTCATTCGTGAAAATCCCTCTTTTTCGAAGACCAGTTCCATCATCATCAACTACGGCAACAAGGCGTCGCTTGATTATAACATGGCGGTTCGCGAAAAAAGGTTTCCGGGGAAGAGTTCCGTCCAGACCGGTGATAATCTCATGATTGTCCAGAATAACTATAACTATGTGGTGGAGCTTTTCAACGGAACCCTGGTGAAAGTGATCCACGTGGACGAATACCAGCAGGTGAAAGGAAACATGCTCTCGTTTGATCAGACCGGAAAAGAGTGCAGGGTGAGCCACACCTTCCGGAAAGTGACCATTGAAGTGGAAGAAGGAAATACATTGATCCCGGTGGAATGCATGATTCTGGAAGATTTCCTGTTATCGCCCGATCCCCAGCCTGATTATGCCCAGAACATCGCCCTCTATCTTGATTTTAAGATCCGTCATCCCCACCTTTCCCCCGGGACGAAACCGTTTTCCGATGCGCTTCGCATCGATCCATGGTTCAACGCCCTCCGCGTGAAGTATGGTTATGCCATTACCTGCCATAAAGCGCAAGGGGGGGAATGGGACACTGTTTTCCTGAACATGGATGTCAGCATGGGCAAGCTGAGCAAACCTTATCTCCGCTGGGTGTATACTGCAGTGACCAGGGCCAGGAATAAACTCTATCTTTTTAATGTATCTAAAGAAACACAGTTTTCACACCTGAAATATCTCCATAAACTGCTGCCGGGAGCATCCGCTGCCGCTGAAAGACGTGAATTGATCTTTGAAAAACCCCGCGAACTGGAAACATGGATTTCTGAAACCGGTGCCGGCAAGATGCCCCCGTTTATTTTGGAAAGGTTAAGGGAAATCAGGGTGGTTGCGTGGGAATATGGGATAACCATTTTGGGCCGGAAGAGTGAAAATTTCTGCGAAGTCATTTCATTCGGGCATGAAGGGAAAACCGCTTGCCTGAAATTCTGGTATAATTCAAAGAACAAGTTCACCTCCATTCAGGTGTTTCCCAACGGAACCAATGACTTTATTTGGGGCGACCAGCTTAAAGGAGTATTTTCCCAACCGGTCACTATTCATGTGACAGAAGGCATAAGTTCCGCAAGAAAGGAAGAAGGTGCAGCGCTTATAAATGATTTGAAATGGGAGGAAGGTATGGATATGCTCCGTAACCTTTATGAGGCATTGGTTTCTCTTCTGGAAGGAAAGGGGATTCATGTCGCCGGGGTCGTTCATCAGTCTTATGCTGAGGTTTACCATTTCACCAGGGCAGCAGAAAAAGCGGTCATCCAGTTTTATTACAACAGCAAATTCCAGTTCACAACTGCCCAGCCCATGCTGGCAGAATGCAATTCAAATGAATTGCTGGCTGAACTTTCCGCATTGATTACCGAATTGACACAATCATAATGAGCCAGACACAGGAGATTTTCAAATTAAGGAAAGAAGGCCGGCTGGACGAAGCCCTCACCCTTGCCGAATCTGCATTTGCACGTTTTTATACGGATCCCTGGGTGATACGGGCTTATGGCTGGGTGCTTTATGACAAGTTAAAAGCTGCGCTGGCCGGTGACCTGGAGGAGGAGATCTTCCTCTATTCCGGGAAGTTGGGACAGCTCGAGATCCCTGAGGAGGATGAAATACTGAAGAGTCATGTCACCTTTCTGCTGTCCCGTTCCGGAGTGTCGGAAAGAATGTTTTCCAAAGCCAACGGACTGGACTTTAACGGTGAACATGAAAATGCGCTCGTTTTGTACCGGCAGTTAAAGGAAAACTTCGGGGATGATGCCGTCAGGTACCACAACGCCTACGGATGGTGTTTGTATAAATACCTGAAAACGCTTATAACGAATCAGGCCGGCGGAAGGGAAGTATGGAAGGAGTTACTGGAGGAATATTTCGGGCTTCATGCGGAAAAACCTTCGCAGTTGCATTCCCTGATGCTTTTCTTGTCTTTACACCATTTCAAGGATGACCGGGAGTTCATGCTAAAATGGGCCGGGCAGTTCGTTTGGGGAAATTTCAGGCCGGAAGATTTTTCGTCGTATGAAAAAGAGGGAAAAGAATTTCCCGGGCTGGCCGAGCGGTCTGTCCAGGCTTTGGCAAAAACCATGTTTTCCTCGGGTGACAGGCAAAAAATCGAGGAGATGCAGTCTACCCTGGATCAGGCCCTGCAAAAATATACGTCGAACATATGGCTCTATTATTATAAGGCGAAAATGCTGGTCAGCCTTGGCCTGGCCGGGGAAGCCAGAAAATTTGTCATTCCGGTGGTCAGGCAAAAGAAGGGCGATTTCTGGACATGGGCCCTTTTGGGAGATTTGTTGTCGGAAGAGGATAAGGACACGGCCATATCGTGTTACTGCAATGCCGTAACCTGTAAAAGCGAGGAAAAATTTCTGATCAACACCCGCTGGAGTTTCGGGAAAATTCTGCATGATGCTGGTTTTAATGCAGAGGCAAGACATGAATTTGAGCTTTCACTGAAGACCCGGCAGGAGCAGGGATATGGTATTCTTGCCGACAAAACCAGGATGCTTGAAGAAGAATGGTACCGGAATACTGAAGCGAAGTCCGATAATAAGGGTTTCTACAGGGAACGGTCAGGCAAGGCGGTCGATTATGTCTTTGGAAGCTTGCCCGGGTTCAGGGGGAACCTGATTCGTACTTTTATCCGCCCCGACGATCCCGGAAAATCTCTCCGTGCCCGGATGGTGCTCGAAGGGGAGGGAGGTGATCTGCTGTTTACATCGGTCAGGGTCGGGAATTATCCTGCACTTGCGCATTTGCTGCCGGGTGATGGGGTTTTCGTAACGGCGGAAACCGGAGAAAAGTTACGCATTATGAAAGTGGAGACGCGTGATGCCACTGAACCTTTTGATGTGTTGGACTGGGAAACGGCTGTTGTTGACCATGTCAACCGGGATAAGAACATGACCCATGTTTCATGGACCAGGGACTCCGGAGCTATTTTGCGGGGAATCCCATACGGGGAAGGTGATTTTATCAGGCTGAAGGTTGTCACCCGCAAGGAAGAAGGAAAGGGAGCGGTCAATGAAATCCTTATCCATGAATCAACGGATTTGGTCCCCTCAAAAGAGCTGGTCATGTTTTTCAGTGAAAGATTGCGGGTTATTAAAGGGAAGGGCTTTGCCCTGGCCGGGAATATCTTCGTTTCTCCGGATATGGTGCAGCGTTCAGGGTTAATTTCCAAAGACGGAAACCTGGTTCAGGGTGTGGCAGTAGCTTCGCAAAATCCCCGCGACGGTAAATGGGGCTGGAAAGCGCTTAAAATTGAGCATTAAAACATATGTTATTGGAATTTTCAGAAAAAGGTTCTTTGACTTGTTGTTTGTTTAACGTAGCTGATTTGCAGTTTTTAAGAAAATTACTATGTAAGAGAGGTAGTTCCATAAAGAGAAGGATTACGACAGTTCAATTTGTTCAGCAATGTGAATCAAGTCGAAGAGATAGTTCAAGAAACAGAAGGATTATTATTCCAGGAAAAGAAATCAATGTTTTACTTATATTTCCCCACCATCTCCACAAACTTCTTCTTCCCCTCCAGGGTGAGGAGGTACTGACTTACAAGATGGGCGGGAGCTTCCTTGAGCCTGAAGTTTTTACAGGTGGCAGAATAGGGACCGAGCATGTCGAGGGTGTGGAGCTGGGCCCTGAGTTTCCGCTTGTACTCCCGGTCCACATTGGGCTTCCGGTTGGCCACGATGCCGGTGACAGTCTGGCGGGAGGTGGACTTTTTGATCCGGGTCTTCCGGCGGTTCAGGATGAAGCCGTGCTCCCCGGCAATCCGGGCGACAGAATCAAAAAATCCGGCTTCCGGAGGCCTTTCCCCCGAAAAGGTGAGGTCATCGGCATAACGGGTGTAGGCATACCCGTGCTTCCGGGCGAGAAGAAACAGATCGCTATCCATTCCGAGGCAAACTAAGTTGGAGATGACGGGCGACACCGGCGACCCCGTGGGCAGCGAATGGCGGTAGGTGCACAACAGGGCCAGCGCCGAGGCCAGGTTCGGATCGAAATGAAAGGGAGGCCCCAGGAAGAGCTTCCGCACCATGGGGGCTTTCACCGACGGGAAAAAGCGGAACAGGTCCATGCTGATGACCACCTTCTTCCCGACATGCGGAAGGGCGTTGGTCACGATATTCCGCGCACGCACCCCATCGGCCGGACACCGGACAAATCCGTGCACCTGCGCAGGCATCAGGTCATAGTAAACGGCCTGAAGGTACCGGTTCAGCTCTCGCTGGACCTTCTTCAGCCTGAGTCCGGGAATGTGAAGGACCCGCGCTTTCCCCGACGCTCTGGCGATGACCTTCCGCCGGTAGCCGGGATAAAGGATCACCCTGCGGAGCTTATAGTGCGGCATCCTCAGCAGCGAGGCCAGTTGGGCGGGACTTTTGCACTGCAGGAAGCTCCGGCTGAGTCCTTTCTGTCCGGCGAGGGTGTAGTTTGATGCCATAGGTGGAATGCTCGTTTTTGGTCAATGGTTTATCAATGTGCCGGCTCCCGGTTAAGGGAGAAACCCGGTCCCGCGCGTGGCGGAACCGGGATGGACCGCTGCCCTGCCATCTCTCTTCAATCGTATTTGCGAAGAATGAGCAAATACGCAATGGGACATTTTAGCCCACCGGATTGCGAAACACAATCCTCAAGCGCTGTGGTGAAATGATTCGCGCTCATGGTCTCCGGCAGCGGATATTCTTAAAACGGGGGGTCGGCGCCCCCTTCCAGCGTGTTGAAACGGTCGAGGTACTCCCGGTTGTCATACTCCTCAAAGACGGTGACGGCCGGGATTCTCTTCCGGAAGGTGAACTTCATGGTTCCCGTGCGGCCATTGCGGTTCTTGGCGACAACCACCTCCATGAAGTCCCTCATGCTGTGGCCTTCTTCGTCTTCGGTGATTCCGTAATACTCGGGACGATGGGCCATCAGCACCGCGTCGGCATTCTCCTCGATCATCCCTGATTCGCGGAGGTCGGAGAGGAAGGGGGTCCGTGCGTAGCGGTGTTCGACATTCCGGGAGAGCGACGAACTCACGATCAGAAGCAGTTGGTGCTCCATGGCCAGCTGTTTCATGTCGCGGGTGATGCCGGCGAGTTCCTGGTCGCGGTTGGGGTAGGGGGATCCGGAATAGATGGTCTGGAGCTTGTCGATGATGACGATGCGGGTGCCCGCCCCGGCCGCCGCCGTGATCTGCTCCTTCATCTGCTCCCAGATGCGGCCGCCCTCCGTGATGGAACAGCGGTCGCTCACCAGGTGGTCCATGTGATCGGCCAGGACTTCCGCGGCTTTCTCGCGGAGCTCTTCCACGGGAATGCCCGAGACCGCGGCCGCCAGCTTTTTGTAGAGGAGGGTTTCTCCATCCTCGTTGGAAATGAAGAGCTGCGGGAGGTTGTTCATCTGCCACAACTGCTTGTAGAGGAAAAGCAGAAAGGGGGTTTTGCCCATTCCCGGACGGCCACCCACGACGATGAACTGTCCGGGTGAGAGCCTGATCCGGAGGCGGTCAAATTCTGCGAGCCCCGCGGTGTAGAGCCCCTTCCCGCTGTCGGACAGCGATGCCGCCAATTGCCTGAGTGTTGCCATGTGGTTTGGGTTAATGGTGCAATTTAGCGAAAATCGCCTTCCGGGGATGGGAAAAATGGGGGGTGTTGATATCTTTTGTGGGACATCAATCAATGCTCAATCTAAGAGTTGCGCCAAGCCCATCGCGGAAAATCCTCATAAGGGTAGAAAGCCTGATATCTGATGCGTCATTCTCAATCCGTGATATGTAATTCTTTGTAGTTCCGCATTTCTCGGCAAGCTGAGCCTGTGTTAAACCTTTTTCTTTACGAAGTTCCTGTAACATTACACCAAGCCTGAATGCTTCAAATTCTGCTTCAAAGCGTTCACGCACTTCATTGCCTCTTTTACCATATTGCTCGTCAAGATGGTCCTCAAATGAAGTAAGGTTTTTTTCTTCATTTCTTTTCATTGAAATACTCCTTTCTTAGTTTCTCCGCTAATTCAATTTCCCTCTTGGATGTCTTCTGAGATTTCTTTTGAAATCCATTAACAAGGATTACAAGCTGATCTTTATCAAAGAAGCTGAAAACTCTGTATATATTGCTCCCAAATTCTACTCTGATTTCATAAATCCCGGAAGTCCCCGTCATATGTTTGAAATATTTCTCAGGAACTCTTTCAACGGTTGCGATAAGCAAAAGTGTCCAGTTGAACTTTTTCCGGACCTCAGGATTAAGAGTTTTGAAGAAGTCCAGGTAGAAGTTCTTGTAGTAATAGATTTTCCTGACAAATCTTTCATCCATGGCGCAAAGTTATCTAATTAGATAACATCATCCAAATGTTAATGAGGTTTTTTTTGGCTTTTGGTTGGCCACAATGCCGATGACCGTCTGGCGGGAGGTGGACTTCCGGATCCGGGTCTTCCGGCGGTTCAGGGTGAAGCCGTACTCCCCGGCAATACGGGCGACCGACTCGAAAAAACCGGCTTCCGGAGGCCTTTCCCCCGAAAAGGTGAGGTCATCGGCATTCTCCCCGATCATCCCCGATTCACGGAGGTCGGAGAGAAAGGGCGTCCTTCCGTAGCGGTGTTCGACGTTCCGGGAGAGCGACGAACTCACGATCAGAAGCAGTTGGTGCTCCATGGCCAGTTGTTTCATGTCGCGGGTGATACCGGCGAGTTCCTGGTCGCGGTTGGGGTAGGGGGATCCGGAATAGATGGTCTGGAGCTTGTCGATGATGACGATGCGGGTGCCCGCCCCGGCCGCCGCCGTGATCTGCTCCTTCATCTGCTCCCAGATGCGGCCGCCCTCCGTGATGGAACAGCGGTCGCTCACCAGGTGGTCCATGTGATCGGCCAGGACTTCCGCGGCTTTCTCGCGGAGCTCTTCCACGGGAATGCCCGAGACCGCGGCCGCCAGCTTTTTGTAGAGGAGGGTTTCTCCATCCTCGTTGGAAATGAAGAGCTGCGGGAGGTTGTTCATCTGCCACAACTGCTTGTAGAGGAAAAGCAGAAAGGGGGTTTTGCCCATTCCCGGACGGCCACCCACGACGATGAACTGTCCGGGTGAGAGCCTGATCCGGAGGCGGTCAAATTCTGCGAGCCCCGCGGAGTAGAGCCCCTTCTCGCTGTCGGACAGCGTGGCCGCCAATTGCCTGAGTGTTGCCATGTGGTTTGGGTTTAACCGTTACTATTTCTCCGGAAAGTGGATTCCCGCAGGCTTTGCGGCGGGTTGCATAAATGGCTTTCCGATGGTGCAATTTAGCGAAAATCGCCTTCCGGGGATGGGAAAAATGGGGGGTGTTGATATCTTTTACGGGCTAAAACGGCAAATCATCAACCTCATCAGAATGTAATCCAAGGTCATACCATCCTGAAAGTTGCAACCAACATTTTGGTTTTTCTTCTTCTGTGAAAGAATGCCATCTTGCTAATGAAATCCTAATCAAAGTCCCGGCTGGGATAAGATCAATAGGTTCATCAAAACCTTTATATTTTATACTTCTCCATTTGTTTGAACCAGGATACTTGTATCTGACACCTTGGAAATCATCTCTGGTCAAATCTTTATCACTAATCCAAAAACCAACACTATGCTTGGGAATGCCTCCTGATTTATCGATGAACCCGCTTCCGTTCGCAGTCCACTGAATTATGTTATCGAACAGATTGTCAGGATGACCTCTCCATATGGGAATTTTTCTTTTCTCGATGAAGTCTTTAATCGTTATATCATCGCGCAAATGGCCTTTTGCTGTTCTGTTCAAAACAATAATATCCTCCACATGAGGCGGAATGTTATTCGGCCTTTCTGATTTCAGTTGTTGGTGCTAATTCTATAACATGACCATACCTGATTTCCAGATCGTTCAATTTAGCTTGTAATCTATTACTATTAACAAAGGCATATTCTGCTCCACGGACTCCTCTTCGTTGTCTGATATCGCAGAACGTATCAATTCGATTGTCTGTCAGTTTCTTAAAAAACTCGTTTTCATTTGAATGGTATACTCCTAGCGTAAAAAACTCCATGTCAATAAGATTTCCGCGATGTGTATTCGGTAACATTTCCAAACAGGTCAACCAGGCCATTCCCATTTGTCAGTTCTTCCATTACTAACTCCTGGGACTTGAATTTAAGTTTGCCAACAATATGTTTTATTGAAATATTCTGTTTTAGTAATTCCTGTCCTATCAACTTACTTCTATGACATTCACATGGGTCAGATTCACTGCACATTATGGCAATGTTAAGATGCCTTTCGTTGGCAATGACCAATCTTTTCAGGCCTTCTTTGAAAAATTCTTTTTCTCTAATAATTTCATATACAACTTTCCCATTTCTATCATAACATGAACGGTCCTCCGGCAATCCTCCAAGTGAATCACCCACAAAAACATATTTGATATTGTGATTGGTCAATTCGGTCTCTAATTGATTTTGATTAAAATGGGGACTCCATTTGGAAAAAGGTTTTGACCTGACGTCCAACAGGAAAAGGATATTAAAAGATTTCAGTTCATTAATGAAGTCTTCTATTTTCTTATTTCCATGTCCAATAGAGTATATAGTGGAATCAGTCATTACCCCTGTTAAGATTCGTTTTTACAAATATACCTAACAAACCATTAATGTTTTCCAATATGCGAAGAAAAAACCATTTCAACAAACTTCTTCTTTCCTCCAGGGTGAAGTTGTACTCCCCGGTGATCCGGGCGACCGACTCAAAAAATCCGGCTTCCGGAGGCCTTCCCCCCGAAAAGGTGAGGTCATCGGCATAGCGGGTGAAGGCGTATCCGTGCTTAATGGTGTATGAGTTATTATTTTTCTACATGGGTAATTCAGTTGGGAATGCAAATAATCTGCTATTTTTACTTTGATAACCAGCTCAAACGATTCGAATATCCATAAAGAACCTAAGCCAAACACAAATGAAGACCCAATTTAAACAATCGCTCTCATATTGCATTGAGAAATGGTGGATACTGCCCCTTATTTCTGCAATGGCAGTTGCATTATCATTCCTGTTTGAAAGTGAATGGTTATTGATTTCAGGTTTGTTGTTATTATTAGCCTCTGTCATTATCCAATTGATCAGAAAGCGTTGGAAGCTGGGATGTCTGACCGGGTTATTGGTGTTCGTATATATTTTAATATCAGTATTATGGGTGATTAAAGTCAGCTTCGCTCCCAATCGCGAGAGAGTTCATCGTCAATTCGCCAGGAAATATGAAAACAGGAAAGAGATACAAAAAATAACCGGAATAGAAATTCCTGGTTTTGAAGTCGTGGAATCCCGTATGCTTCATATGAGGCCGGCTGATTTTGAGTTTGAAACGGTTTGTACGATTGAATTCGAAAAGCTTCCCGACGACAATCTGTTCAGAACACTTGACAGTGTATGTGCACTCCCTGTTCCGGATACTGCCGATGTGAATTCAAGCTATTTTTTCAATGGCTTAGAAAATGTTTACCAATGCTGGTCGAAAAACGGTACTAAATATGAATACGGTCGAAGTACCGATTTTGGTGAAGAATTTTTACATAGCAAGGACGCTTACTTTTATCTTACATTGGAGAAAGATTCTTTGACTGCTCATTTAAGGTATGGGAACTATTAATCACCATTCTCGGTATTTAGTGATGGTGTTGTTGCATTATGTGTGCCTCATTGTTATGAAAATAAGTATGTTTCACGCATACTTCCCCACCATCTCCACAAACTTCTTCTTTCCCTCCAGGGTGAGGAGGTACTGACTTACAAGATGGGCGGGAGCTTCCTTGAGCCTGAAGTTTCTGCAGGTGGCCATGTAGGGACCGAGCATATTGAGGGTGTGGAGCTGGGCTCGGAGCTTCCGCTTGTACTCCCGGTCGACATTGGGCTTCTGGTTGGCAACTATCCCGGTGACCGTCTGGCGGGAAGTGGACTTTTGGATCCGGGTCTTCCGGCGGTTCAGGGTGAAGCCGTGCTCCCCGACGATCCGGGTGACCGATTCGAAAAATCCGGCTTCCGGAGGCCTTTCCCCCGAAAAGGTGAGGTCATCGGCATAGCGGGTGTAGGCATACCCGTGCTTCCGGGCGAGAAGGGCCAAACCGGCATCCATTCCGAGGCAGATGAAGTTGGAGATGACGGGCGACAACGGCGACCCCGTGGGCAGCGAATGGCGGTAGGTGCACAGCAGGGCCAGCGCCGAAGCCTGATTCGGATCGAAATGAAAAGGAGGCCCCAGGAAGAGCTTCTGCACCATCGGGGCTTTCACCGATGGGAAAAAGCGGAACAGGTCCATGCTGATGACGACCTTCTTGCCGATATGCGGAAGGGCATTGGTCAAGATGTTCCGCGCACGCACCCCATCAGCCGGACACCGGACAAATCCGTGCACTTCCGCAGGCATCAGGTCATAGTAAACGGCCTGAAGATGCCGGTTCAGCTCCCGCTGGACCTTCTTCAGCCTGAGGCCGGGAATGTGGAGGACCCGCGCTTTCCCCGACGCTCTCGCGATGACCTTCCGGCGGTAGTCGGGATAAAGGATCACCCTGCGGAGCTTGTAGTGCGGCATCCTCAGCAGCGAGGCCAATTGGGCGGAACTTTTGCACTGCAGGAAGCTCCGGCTGAATTCTTTCTGTGCGGCGAGGGTGTAATCGGATGCCATGGGTGGAATGCTCGTTTTTGGTCAATGGTTTATCAATGTGCCGGCTCCCGGAGAAGGGAAAAACCCGGTCCCGCGCGTGGCGGAACCGGGATGGACCGCTGCCCTGCCATCTCTCTTCAATCGTATTTGCGAAGAATGAGCAAATACGCAATGGGACATTTTAGCCCACCGGATTGCGAAACACAATCCTCAAGCGCTGTGGTGAAATGATTCGCGCTCATGGTCTCCGGCAGCGGATATTCTTAAAACGGGGGGTCGGCGCCCCCTTCCAGCGTGTTGAAACGGTCGAGGTACTCCCGGTTGTCATACTCCTCAAAGACGGTGACGGCCGGGATTCTCTTCCGGAAGGTGAACTTCATGGTTCCCGTGCGGCCATTGCGGTTCTTGGCGACAACCACCTCCATGAAGTCCCTCATGCTGTGGCCTTCTTCGTCTTCGGTGATTCCGTAATACTCGGGACGATGGGCCATCAGCACCGCGTCGGCATTCTCCTCGATCATCCCTGATTCGCGGAGGTCGGAGAGGAAGGGGGTCCGTGCGTAGCGGTGTTCGACATTCCGGGAGAGCGACGAACTCACGATCAGAAGCAGTTGGTGCTCCATGGCCAGCTGTTTCATGTCGCGGGTGATGCCGGCGAGTTCCTGGTCGCGGTTGGGGTAGGGGGATCCGGAATAGATGGTCTGGA
>ERZ795053.1022-NODE-1022-length-35872-cov-4.256889_pt1 | contig 35872 bp, 39 predicted proteins | sample MGYA00375137_ERZ795053 | MGnify/ENA primary metagenome ERZ795053 (study PRJEB30182, sample SAMN05720284) | activated sludge metagenome | isolation source: Anaerobic digester | place: Hong Kong | collected 2014-12-17 ...
CGGTGGAAATAATCTTACTTTTACTAAACTTATCTTTATCTCGAGAGTCGATAATAAAGATTTCTTTAGTCTGAGTGTCTCTGATATCTAGTTCTAAAATAGGGACATCTTTTTGAGTAAGAGTGTAGAGGTCAGAGACATTTGGAGTCGCACTCCCTAAGATCAATTTAGAGTCAGTTAATCTGCTTAACATGCCTCCTACAATTACTGAGTTATATCGAGGCGAACTATCTTGTCTATAGGACTGATCATGAAACTCATCTATGATTGTTAGGCCAAGGTTATGGATAGGTGAGAACATTGCGGAACGGGGACCTAAGACTATTACCGGTTTATCTTCTAAGGTTAGTTTACTGATTAGTTGCCAGTTTTTGGCTCGAACAACACTAGTTTGGTTTGAGTGGAGAGTTATTAGTGGTACTCCAAGTGTTTCAAAACGAGCAATGTTTTGCGTGGTTAAACCAATTTCTGGAACTAAGACTAAAACTGACTTTTTATTTTTTATAAATTCTAGAGTGGAGTGGAGGTAAACCTCTGTCTTTCCTGATCCTGTAGCGCCATGAAGAACAAAGGATGATTTTTTATTGGTATTATCTAGTATATTTTCTAACGCTGAACTCTGCTGTCCATTGAGTTTGTTTAATGATATTTTATTGTTTACCTTGGATTCTAAAAGAATTTGATTGATTCTATTGTCGAGCCATTTTTGGTCAGTATTATTGATAACTCTATTGATCAAATTTGTTGTACAAAAAAGCTCTAAAGTGACTCCTGGGCTTGATAAGTAATATTCAACAATCCATTTATATAGTTCAATCTTGTTACTGTTAATAAAGTTTTTATGAACGACTTCTTCGATGTTTTTAAACTTAAATTTTGGCCTAGGTGGATTTAGCTCTACAACTAGACCTAGCGAGCTTTTCTTGCCAAATGGACATAGAACTAAATCTCCTAAATTAAGAGTATTTTCTGAAGAGTAGACAAAGGTGCTAGTGCCTTCAAACTTATTTTTAGTGGGAAATGCGACAGAATAAAGTTTGGTCATAGGTTTTAATAAATATTTACAGATTAGTAAATAAGATTTTAGCAGATGACGGGTGACAGCATATCTAAAATTATGCTAGCATAAGCTTATAGCTAGTTGGTAATCAAAAGAAAAATGACAAACGAAAGAGAAGCTAAGTACTATTGTGGTATAGATGTTGGAACAAATTGTGTCCGGTGCGTAATTGGTCGAGCTGCTGATAAGCCTGGTGAACTGCCGCATATTCTTGGAGTTGGGCAAGCGAAGACTTTTGGGATGCGTCGGGGGAATGTAGTTGATCCGGTGAGTGTGGCTCAATCGATTGATAGTGCCTTAGCGGAGGCAGAAAAAGTTGCCGGAGTAAGTGTCGATGGAGCTACTTTCTCTATAAATGGGCAGAATGTAATGACGCATAATTCTAAAGGTGCTTCATCGATAGAGAATAATGACCACGTTAGTAATAGTGATGTTAGACAAGCACTTGATGCTGCATCGATCGTACAATTGCCAGCAAATCAGAGGATGTTAGAGCTAATACCTGTTGGATTTAGTGTTGATGGAGAGGACCAGACTCAAGATCCGGTTGGGATGTCTGGTAATAGATTAGAGGTGGAAGCAGTGATTATAAGTGGAGCAGAGGCACATTTAAGGACTTTAGAAAAAGCAATCTCTACAGCTAATATTAATTGTAATGGACTTCAGTCAGAAGTTAGAGCGGGAGCAGAGGCAGTGCTGACACGAGAACAGCGAGAAAGAGGAGTCATTTATATTGATATTGGTGCACAGACAACATCTTTGGCGGTTTTTGAGGAAACGGAACTGAGGAGAATTATTGTTGTACCGATGGGATCGGCTCATATTACTAATGATTTAGCAATTGGTTTACAGGTTGAGGTTGATTTTGCCGAGAAGATTAAGACAGAAAATGCTGCTGTTGGTCACGGAGTAGATATGGGGGAGATCTTTTCAGTAGAATGGGACGATGAGATCCACCATTTTAAAGCTCGAGATGTAGACATGATCGTCAGGGCTAGACTTGAGGAGATATTTGAGAAGCTTGCTAAGGCTTTAAAAAAGATGGGGCAGCATTCAAGACTACCAAGCGGAATTGTTTTAGGAGGAGGTGGGAGTGCTATAGAAGGAATTGAAGAAGTAGCAAAAGATATCCTAAAATTGCCATGTAAAAAAGCAGAGATTAGCACTTACGAGACTTCGACTGGTGATATTTTGGGCTTTGAATGGTCGGCTGCAGTAGGCTTAATGTTATTTGATGATAGAGAATTTAACAGTTTAAATAATGCTGGGAATGGTGTTTTAGATCAAATTTTTGATCGTACCAAAAAAATCTTGTTCAAAGGAAAGAAGCGCTAGATTTTTATTGAATAAAAAGTTGTCATAGTGACTCAGGAAACTAGCTAGACATTGGCATTCGATTTGGTATAGTAAAGGCTAGTGAAACAAATAATTGTTCGGACAATTAAGATCTTATAGAACTAAAAGAGAGGGAGATAGAATATGCCAGAATTACAAATTGAAGAACCACAGAGTTTAGCGGTAATAAAAGTATTTGGTATAGGCGGTGCTGGCGGTGCTGCTATTAATAGAATGAAATCATCTGGTCTTGATGGTGTTGGCTACGTTGCTGTAAACACTGATGCTCAGGCTCTTGCTCACTCTTTAGCTGATGAAAAGATCCATATTGGTCGGGATACTACTCGTGGCCTAGGGGCTGGAGCTGACCCTACGGTTGGTAAAGCTGCTGCAGAAGAGTCTAAAGAAGAAATCCGTAAAGCTTTAGAAAATGTAGATATGATCTTCATTGCCGTTGGTGAAGGTGGAGGAACAGGTACTGGAGCTGCTCCTGTAGTTGCTGAAGTGGCGAGAGAAATGGATGTCTTAGTGCTTGGAGTTGTTACCAAACCGTTTAGTTTTGAAGGTGACAAGAGAAGAAGAAACGCGGACTGGGGAATCGAACAGGTAGAACCATTTGTTGATACTTTGATTACAATTCCGAATGATAAGCTTCTACAGACTATTGAGAGGGATACTCCTCTTGTGGAGGCATTTAAATATGCTGATGATGTCTTAAGACAAGGTGTACAAGGAATCACTGATTTAATTACCGAAGCGGGATTGATTAATCTAGACTTTGCCGACATTAAGACTATTGTTTCTAAAGCAGGCTCTGCACTAATGGGAATCGGGCATGCTTCTGGTGAAAATAGAGCTGTAAATGCCGCACAGCAGGCGATCGAATCACCGCTTCTTGAAGTTTCTATCGATGGAGCTAGGGGAGTGCTATTTAGTGTCGCTGGAGGAAGAGATCTCAGTATGCACGAGATTAATGAAGCCGCTGAAGTTATTACTTCTGCGGTGTCTCCAGATGCAAATATCATTTTTGGAGCATCAATACGTGATGATCTACCAGAAGGTGAAGTTACTGTAACCGTAGTGGCAACCGGATTTGACCCATCTTACTTCTATTCAAGACCGAATAATGCTGGACTTACTGGAATGGACAGTTTAGATTCGGCTGCAAGTTCTATTGAGAAGCCAAAGAATTATGATATCGATGAGGATGTTGAGAAGGTAAGGAAAGAAGTTGGTGACATTGGTAAAGACCTTGATAAAGAGGATGAAGAAAAGAAGAAGAGTCGTAAGAAATCAATTACGGATGATGACGATGATGAGGACCGAGATGTAAGTGTTTGGGATTCTTCAGACGACGATGATGAGGACGACGATGACGACGAGGATAATACTCCATCATTCCTGCGCCGAAGGTTTAAGAGAAAGTAAAGTTCACACCAAAAGTACCTTGTAAAAAGCGCTAGATCTAGTTTATCCTTATAAACATAAGCACTATATGTAGTATTTATGTTCTAGACTATGAGAGGTCGCTCCTAGCTAAAAAGTTTAGATGTACGTTTATTAATCTAATAAAGATTTATTAAAAAATATGAAGTGTCCAAAGTGTCATGAACTTGGAAAAGACAGAGTTTTAGAATCAAGAGAATCCCCTGGATCTGAAACAATTAGACGACGTCGTGAGTGCGGTGAGTGTGGAGAGCGCTTTACAACTTATGAGCGAATTGAGAGACCCACTCTTTTAGTAGTAAAAAGGGACGGTAGTCAGGAGTTGTTTGATAGAAAAAAGCTTGGAGAAGCTCTTGTTAGGGCAGTTGGTAAGTTTTTTGCTAGTCCGAGTTATCTCGAAGAACTAGTTTCTGAAGTGGAAGAAGAAGCCTATAAGCGAGCTGAAGAAAATGCGATTAGCTCTGTTGATCTTGGTGAGATGATTTTGGATGGACTCGCTGAGAAAAACGAGGTGGCTTATATTAGATTCGCTAGTGTCTACAGAAACTTCAAAAATCTAAAAGAGTTTGAGAGTGAGTTAGAAAGACTCAAGAAACATAAAAATAGAGAATAAGATAAGTAAATCAAAAAATTAAAAAGAGGGTAACCAAATTTAGCTATGTCGGAACTAGTTGAGAGATTTTTTACGCACGATTTGAGTGGCGATGTTTACAGTTTATTTAAATGGGCAAAGTTTGATGCCAGAATTGAGAATTATTTTACTGGAGAAGTGGCATTCGAGCAAAAAGATGTTGAATTCCCAGAAGACTGGAGTGTAAATGCTATAAACATTGTTTCTCAAAAATACTTTTGTGGAACCCCAGGAACTCCAACTCGCGAATATAGCTTAAAACAATTAGTTAATAGGGTCGCTGATACTATTACTAAGCATGGTCGAAGTGAAGGTTACTTTACTTCTGAAGAAGAGGCAAAAGTTTTTAATGATGAGCTAAAGTTTATTCTAACTGACCAAAAAGCCTCTTTTAATTCTCCAGTTTGGTTTAATATTGGCGCTCCGGAGAGATCTCAGCAGGCAAGTGCATGTTTTATCCTTTCTGTTGATGATACGATGGAGTCTATTTTAGAGTGGTACAGACAAGAAGGAATGATCTTTAAAGGAGGTTCTGGAGCTGGCGCTAACATATCTAAGCTTCGATCTTCTAAAGAAGGTTTAGGTAACTCGGGAGGAACTTCTTCTGGTCCAGTGAGCTTTATGCGCGGAGCTGATTCTGTGGCTGGGACTATTAAATCTGGTGGTAAAACTCGTCGGGCAGCTAAAATGGTCATCTTAAATGTTGATCACCCTGATATTGAAGAGTTTATTTGGTGTAAGGCTATTGAAGAGAGAAAATCTCGAGTCTTAAAAGAAGCCGGATTTGATATGGATCTGGATGGCAAAGATGCGTTTAGTGTCCAGTATCAGAATGCTAACAACTCTGTTCGTGTAAGTGATGAGTTCATGAAAGCAGTCGAAAGTGGAGCTGATTGGAACCTGTTAGGAGTGACTGATGGAGAAGTTAAGAAGACTTTGCCGGCTCGTGATTTATGGAGGCAGATTGCGGAATCTGCCTGGGAGTGCGCGGACCCTGGATTACAGTATGATACGACTATTAATCATTGGCACACTACTCCAAACGCAGGAAGAATTAATGCATCTAATCCGTGCTCAGAGTACATGCATTTAGATGATTCGGCTTGTAATCTAGCATCTATTAATCTACTTAAGTTTTTGAATGAGGATGGAAGCTTTGATGCCGAAGCTTATCGTCAGGTTATTCGAGTTGTCTTCTTGGCTCAAGAAATTCTTGTTGGTTATAGTGAATATCCAACTGAAAAAATTGCTAAGAATGCTAAGGCTTTCCGAGAGTTAGGTCTTGGTTATGCAAATCTAGGAGCGCTTTTGATGGGTATGGGTCTACCTTATGATAGTGACGAAGGCCGGGCGGTGGCAGCCACTCTAACCGCAATAATGACGGGCGAGGCTTATGCTAAGTCAGCCCAGATTGCTAAAGTTGTCGGTCCTTTTGATGGCTACGAGGCAGATAAAGAGGGTATGAATAGAGTCTTAGAGCAGCATCAGGCAGCTCTTAAAAACATAGATAAGTTAAAAGTTGAGCTTAAATTGAATCTAGTCGCAGAGCAGTCATGGGAAAATGCTGTTAAATTAGGCAGAGAAAATGGTGTTAGGAACTCACAGGCCACTGTACTTGCTCCAACGGGCACAATCGCCTTCATGATGGATTGTGATACTACTGGAATAGAGCCTGATCTTGCGCTTGTTAAGACTAAAAAGCTAGTTGGTGGTGGAACAATGAGTATTGTTAATAGGACTATCCCACTCGCGCTTAAAACTCTTGGCTATGACGAGATGCAAGTAGATGAGATTATCAAATATATTGATGAAGAAAAGACTATTGTTGGGGCACCTCATCTAAAAAAAGAGCACTATCCAGTCTTTGCCTGCTCTATGGGTGATAATGTTATCCACTATACTGGTCATGTTAGGATGATGGGGGCTGTTCAGCCATTCTTATCTGGAGCGATCTCTAAGACTGTTAATATGCCAGAAGAGGCGAGTGTTGAGGACGTTGAAGAGATCCATATGCTTTCTTGGAAGGAAGGTCTTAAGGCAGTGGCCATTTATAGGGATAATTGTAAGGTTGCTCAGCCTCTCAGTACGACTAAGAAGGACGAGAAGGATCAAAAGTTTGATGCTAATAAGCAAGAGGAATCTTCGTCTAAGCCAGCTCAAGTTACTTCAGCTTCGCCAGTTTTAAACACTGGCACGGCAGTAGGTGGATCTAGAAAGTTGCCTAAGACTAGAACTGCTAGAACATTTGAGTTCAAAGTTGCTGATTGTAAGGGTTATGTAACGGTTGGTGAGTTTGAAGACGGCACTCCGGCAGAAATCTTCTTACAAGTCAGTAAACAAGGTTCGACTCTTGCTGGTATTATGGATAGCTTTGCGATTTCGATCTCTCGAGGTTTAAGAAACGGGGTCCCACTCAAGAGTTATGTTAGTGACTTTATTGGGATGAGCTTTGCGCCTGCTGGTATAACTGATGATCCTGATATCCGTACTGCATCAAGCTTAATGGATTATATATTTAGAAGGATTGCTAAAGACTACTTAAGTTTAGATGATCAGCTAGAGCTTGGGATAATCAGCATGGAGGATCTTGAAAATCACCATAGTCAAGCAAGTTTGTTAGGAGAAGATAGTAGTAGTTCATCTCAACAAAATGTAAATCATTCGTCAGAGCTTTCTGAAGCGCAAGGGATTGATGATTCTTACGGTAAACAAGAGGAAGTTATGGTACAAGAAGATGAGGGTAAGCACATTGAAGAGACTCCACTATGCTTTAACTGTGGTAACATAACTCAGCGTGCTGGAAGTTGCTACGTTTGTACCGCCTGCGGCAGTACGAGTGGATGCAGCTAGCAATAGTTCCTTCCCTCGGGAGAGGTTAGATGAGGGGTAAATTAATTAAAGTAAAAAGAAGAGGTAATTATGGGTGGTGTAAGACAAGATGGATTTTTTGGCGAAAGAATTGATTTAGATGCAGCGGCCGCGAGAGCTCGTATTGAGGCAGCTTTTGGAGGTGTTGAGGAGCTATTTGTTCCTGATGATACGCAAGGTAGATTGGCTCCGATGGGTTCTAGTGCAATTGAGGCAGGAGAGCTTGAAACATATATCTGTCCTGGCATAGAACCCGATGAAAGCGATGATCTTCAGAGGGATAGCTAGGTTTATGGTATAATTAAGCTTAGTAAAAAGCGCTTGAGTGGCTATCAACCACGAGCTAGCAGAAAGAAAGTCCAAACGGTGAGTCCTTCGACAAAGCTCAGGATTAGTAGAATCTGCCGGGTAAGCCCGAAAAAGCTGTAATTAAGAGTTAGAAGTAGAGAAAAAGTCTCTTATTTTTCTAAAAGTCAGATGGTACCGCCAGTCCGCCCGCAAGGTAGCCTGGTTCTGACAAAAAGAAAGTAAGGGACTTTTTGTATGAAAAAAAATAAATTCAATATTTCTAGAATGACTCTAGAAGATGTTGTGGAGGCTAAGAAACTTATTGCTCAGTCTTGGCTTGAGACTTATAGGAATGATGAGTTTGGTGTTACAAAAGAATTTATTGAAAAAAGAAATGCTGACTCAATGACTGACGAGGCTATTAAACGAACTACTGATAGGCTGGGTTATTCAGGAGTAGCTAGTTGGGTTGCTAAAGATGAGGACGGAAAAATAGTTGGTGCCGCTATACAATATATCGCTGAAAAAGATGGTAAACAGCATATAATGGCTCTATATATTGATAGGGATTACCATGGAAAAGGTGTTGCAAATACTATGATGAAAAATATTTTAGAGTGGTTTGATAAAAATAAGCCTGTTACTTTAGGTGTTGCTGTATATAATAATCGAGCAAAGGCTTTTTACAAAAAGTGGGGCTTTAAAGAAATTATTGGTTCAGAGGATTTATTTATGGATGTAATACCACAAATACAAATGATAAGAGAAGAGGAGAAATAATATGAGTAATAATTGGAAAATTCGTAAGGCTAAGAGATCTGATGCTCAGGGTATTTTTATGGTAATTTTCGTGGGTTGGCTCGATACCTACGTGAATGAGTCATTAGGTATAACTCCCGAATTCATTCTATCTAGGAAATCAGTTCAATTAGGATATGGTTTCTACAGGGATAGACTTAAGTATGAGTTTTTGGATAACACTGCAGATAACATACATTATGTTGCAGAAGATGAGAATGGGGTAATTATTGGTCATATGCATGGCAACCGAACTGAGGATGGTGGGCAAAGTCTGCAGGGTCTATACATTTATAAAGAATTACATGGCACTGGTTTAGCTCAAGAATTAGCGGCTAAATTTGAAGAATGGGAGGATAAAACTCAAGATACTCATGTTCATGTAGTTGAATACAACGGTAGGGCAGTTAGATTCTACGAGAAAATTGGATTTGTTGATACTGGTAAAAGAGATATGGTCGCTGAAAAGATACCATGTGTCTATATGGTTAAGAAAAATGTTAAGGAGGAGAAGTAGTATGAAGTTTAAAGTTGAGGATAAGAAGAAGCATAGTGATCTTGAAAAAGAGATTGTTAAGTACTGGAAAGAAAACAAGACTTTTGAGAAGTCTGTAGAAAATAGATCTAAGGATAATAATTTTAGGTTTGATGATGGACCTCCATTTATTACAGGCCTTCCTCATCATGGTCATCTTTTAGTCTCTACTGTAAAAGATGCTGTTGCCCGTTATTGGACTATGCAAGGTAAAAGAGTGGAGCGCTCGTGGGGTTGGGATTGTCATGGGCTACCTGCAGAAGTTAAGACGGAAGAAAAACTTGGGATCAAAGATAGAAGTGAGATTGGTACGAGAATAAGTGTTGAAAACTATGTAAAAGAGTGTCGACAGGCGATGGTCCAGGGAAGTATGGCGTGGAATAATACAATTGATCGGATGGGTCGGTGGGTTGATATGACTAAGCCGTATCGAACCATGGATAAAGAGTATATGGAGTCTGTTTGGTGGGCTTTCAAGACTCTTTATGAAAAAGGAAAGATCTATGATGGCGAGAAGGTTTTGGTTTACTGTACTCGTGATGCAACTCCAATCTCAAAATCTGAAGTCGCAATGGAGAATAGTTACAAAGAGGTCACTGATCCATCAGTTTTTGTTTATTTTAAACTTGCAGATCAAGCTAAGTTCCCTAATAAGTATCTTTTAGCTTGGACAACTACTCCTTGGACTTTGCCTGCAAACGTAGCTTTAGCCATAAATACTAAACTTAAGTACGTGGAAGTTGAGTATGAAGGTAAAAACTTAATCTTAACTAAAGATCTGGTAGAAAAAGTATTTGTAGATGAGAAAAAGCAGTCTCTAGATTATAAATTACTTGGAGATTTTGATATTAAACAAGTTTTAGATGAAAGGTATGAACCTCTATTAGAAAATCATGGAGCTAATGCACACAGAATTTTGAATGCAGAATTTGTTACTGAAGAAGATGGTTCTGGCGTAGTACATATTGCGCCAGCTTATGGTGAAGATGATTTTAATCTAGCTCAAGAACAGAATCTACCAGTAGTGCATATGGTTGATGAGGTTGGTAATTATGCTTCTGGAAGATGGCAGGGAAAGAACATTTGGGAGACTAACAAAAAGATTGCTAAGACTTTAGTAGAAGAAGGTATTGCACTTAAGGTTGAATACATAAAACACGAATATCCTCATTGTCATCGCTGTGGTACTAAGCTTATGTACAGAGCTCATTCTAGCTGGTTTATGGATATCCAAGCGCAAAAAGATGAGATGCTTGCCGCTAATGATACTATTAACTGGGTCCCAGCTAATCTTAAAGAAAAAAGATTCAAAAACATTCTGCTATCTGCTCCAGATTGGAATTTAAGCCGAGATAGATTCTGGGCAACTCCTATACCTGTCTGGAAGGGGCAGAAGTCTGATGGAGTTGAAGTAGTAAAAGTGTTTGGCAGTTATGAGGAGTTTGCGGAATCTACAGGTTTTAAGTTAGACGATTATCACCTCCCAATGGTAATGGATGTTGAGTTTGAACTCGAAGGCATAACGATGAGGCATATTGGCAAAGTTTTGGATTGCTGGTTCGAGAGTGGTTCTGTACCGTTTGCTCAGTATCATTATCCTTTTGAAAATAAAGAAAAGTTTGAGGCAACGTTCCCGGCTGACTTTATTAATGAGTCAATCGATCAAACTCGGGGTTGGTTCTACTCATTGATGGCGGTTAATGTTGGATTATTTAACAAAGCTCCATTTAAGAATGTGATTTGTACAGGGTTCTTAAACGCTGCTGATGGTCAAAAGCTCAGTAAGAAACTTAAGAACTATACCGAACCAACGGAACTCATGGACAAGTTCAGTGCCGATGCTGAGAGATTACATTTCTTATCCTCCCCTTTGGTTAATGGTGAAGATGCTAGCTTGACTGATAAAGAAGTGGAAGTTTTAGAGCGAAAGCTTGCGATGTTCAGTAATACCTATGACTTCTTTACGATGTATGCGAGTGTTGATGGCTGGGATTCTGACGAGGCTTATAAAGATGGAGAATTATTAGCTCCGACTTCTGAGAATATCTTGGATAAGTGGATTGTTTCTCGTTTGCAAACTCTGGTTAAAGAAGTTACTGATGGGATGGAGAAGTACCAGCTTAACGAAGCAACTCGCGGGATCGTTCCGTTTCTAGATGATCTAAGTAATTGGTATGTCAGAAGGTCTCGAAGACGTTTCTGGAAGAGTGAAAACGATGGAGATAAATCATCTGCCTACCATACTCTTTATTATGTTTTAGTGCAGTTTGCTAAAGTTCTAGCTCCGTTTAGCCCGTTTATATCGGAAGATATTTACAGAAAGCTAACAGGTGAGGAGTCTGTGCATCTGGCAGACTTCCCTGTTTTTAATACTCAACTAGTACTGCCTAAGCTGGAAGATCAGATGGGTAGTGTAAGAAAATCAATTCAAGAAGGGCTTGCACAAAGAGCTAGGGCGGGTGTAAAAGTGAGGCAACCTCTAGCAAAAGCTTTTGTTACTGAACTGCCTTCAAAAGAGTTGGAAGAGATACTTAAGGAAGAGTTGAATGTTAAAGAAGTTGACCATTTTAAGATGAGACCTGGAGATAAGCCTATTGACCACGTTAAAGAAGTGGGCGACGCTCATGAAGGCTGTGATTGTGACCACTGCAGAATAAAATACGGAGTTCCCATTGAGTTGGATTTTGAAGTTACTCCAGAATTGAAGCAAGAAGGCCTGATGCGAGAAGTTGTTCGTGTTGTTCAGGCGGCTCGTAAAAATGCGGGGTTGAATGTTGATGACAGGATAAAATTGAATATCCAAACTGATTCTCAAGAATTAAAAGAGGCAATTGATAAGTTTAAAGATGAGATTGCGAGTGAAGTATTAGCTAATGAGTGGTCTAATGATTCCCTAAGTTACTCTGAGCAAGTAAAGGTCGAAGGTGAAGATCTAGGTTTGAGCTTAGAGAAGGTTTAGATATAAACTGTTGAAACAGGGGCGGAGGTTTTGGTATAATTGTTTAGACATATGAAAAAAGCAGTCATACAAACAGGTGGAAAGCAGTATCTTGTAAAAGAAGGTCAGACTTTTGATGTTGAACTTCTCGGCAAGAAAGATGGCGATAAAGTCAGCTTCGAAGCTCTGGCTATTGTCGATGGTGACAATTCTGAATTTGGAGCTCCAGTTTTAAAAAACAAGGTTGATGCAGAAGTAGTTAAGGCAGATTATCAAGGCACTAAAGTAGTTTCTATTAGATTTAAGGCTAAAAAACGTGTTGATGTTAAGCGTGGACATAGACAAAGATATTCTAAAATTAAAGTCTTAAAGATTGCTTAAAATAAATCGACCCCAAATTTAATTTGGGGTTTTTGATATCAATGGATCCTTCGACAAGCTCAGGATGACAAGTTGTGGTCACCCCTGTTATGACAGGGTATTGTTTTTTTGAAATAGTTTGTTTATAGTTAATGTGTAGAAACAACAACATTAAAGCTTATGTTAAAACAAAAAAGCTAAAGAAAGTTTGTTGAGAGATTTTTTAAGAAATATATGTTAGATATTTTTATTACCTCCCGTGTGCGCAGAAAGATCGTGGTGGTCTTTACTAAGTACCCTCAGTTAAAAGCTCATGTTCGAGCGTTAGCTAAGTTGATAAAAGAAGATCCAGGTAATGTCCAGAGAGAATTGAAGAGACTCCATAGAGCAGGCTTCTTACAACGAGCTAAAGAGAAGAACACAACTTTATACTATGTTGACCCTGAGTTCTTACTTCTTCCTGAGCTACAAAGCATGGTAGAAAAGGTACAAACTCTACACGATAAAAAAGAAGCTTCTATCTAAGGGCTTGAGAATAGGGGTAAAGATAGGTTATAATTAGGTATATATGATTACAGTTACAAAAGGTGAAAACGAAAGCGCAGAAAGCTTGATCCGACGTTTTAGTAGAAGAGTTGTCCAATCTGGAGTGATTCGTGAGGCTAAATCGCAAAGATACTACCGTAAAGATATTAATAAAAATCAGCGTAGAAAAAATGCGATTGTAGCTAGTCAGTATCGAGCTAAGCGAGCAGCAAGTTTTTCTAAACAAAGGTAAAATATAAACTCCCGAGCAATCGGGATTTTTAATGTAATTTTCGGCTATAATCTAAGAGGATGAAAAAGGTAATAGGTTTTATTGGGTCGCCGGGTAGTGGTAAAAGTACGCAGGCAGAAATGCTGGCTAAAAAGACCAAAATCGAGCTTTTAAATTTAGGTTCGGTACTCAGAAAGAGTAAAGATAAAGAGGTTATTAGGGTTATGGACTCAGGATCATTACTCCCTGATGTTTATGTAGAGCAGATTATCGAAAAAGAGTTACGGGGCCTGGGTAAAAATGAACCTGTTATCTTAGACGGCTTTTTTAGAAGAAAGAGCGAAGTAGAGTGGTTAGTTCGAAGTGAAAAAGGTTTAGGTTTTGATGTTCCCTTTGTTTTTGATATTGCGATTAGTAAGAAGGAGGCAATAAAGCGCCTTAGTATTAGAGGCAGAGGTGATGATGGTCCTAAAGATATAAAAAAGCGCTTAAAGATCTTTGAGAAGCAGTATAAAGAGGTTATAACAGCTTTAAAGAAGGGTGGGATTAGAATAGTTAAAGTTAATGGAGAGCAAACTCCCGAAGATGTTTTTAAAGAGGTTCTAGAGAAGTATAAGAAGTATGAGCAAAAACTTAAATAGAGTTAAAACCCAGGAGGAGATCCAAGCCATGAGAGAGGGTGGTAGGATGCTAGCTGAAGTTCTTCAGTTTGTTAAGCTTAACACTAAAGCTGGGATGACAACTAAAGATCTAGCTAACTTAGCATCTGCAAAGTTAGAAGATCTTGGTGGGGAGCCAGCTTTTTTGGGCTACAGGGGCTACCCTGATGTAATGTGTATCGCTGTTAATGAAGAGGTTCAGCATACAATTCCAGGCAGTAGAGTTATTAATGAGGGAGATATTGTTAATTGTGATTTTGGAGTGTTATGGAAAGGCTTAATTACTGATGCGGCTATAACTTACCCAGTTGGAGAGATTTCTGAAGAAGCTCGGAATCTGTTAAAAGGGACTGAAGAAGCTCTTAATGCGGCTCTTAAAGTAGTAAAACACGGGGTAAGAGTTAAAGATGTTTCTAAAGTTATCGGAAAGACTCTACAAAACTACGGTTTAGATGTAGTAAGGGAGCTTTGTGGACATGGTGTGGGTCATTCTCTACATGAGGATCCTGATATACCTAACTATGGCCCAGACGGTGGTAGTTTTAAACTAAAGGCTGGTATGACGATTGCAATTGAGCCTATTGCTGTTGCTGGCAAAGCGGATGTGGAGTTTTTACCAGATGGCTGGAATATTATTACTAAAGATGGATCTTGGGCTTGTCAGTTTGAACACTCAATTTTGGTAACTTATGAAGGTTGCGAAATCTTAACTAAATAGCTAAATTGTTGACAATTAGGCTTATGTTTGCTACATTAGGATATGTAGATATTAAATAATATAAAAACATTATGGGATTAACAGACGTTGGGCCTCCAAAAGTTGAAATTATTTCTAATGATGAGGAGAGTGTCAGAAAATACGCTGATATGGTGAGGGATGAAGCTGGCAAGCTTATCGTTTCAGCAAATGAATCTGTAGGTGAAAAGCCAGATGGTAAGAGAATAGTTACAGTTGAGAAGGATAGCGAAGTATTAACAGATGGAAGTATAGAAACTGTCCGTGTTAAGAGTGAACCCAGTGTATTATCAAGGTTACGAAGAGATAGGGTAGGCAGCGAGCATATGGTAAGACGGTACCCAAATGGAGTAATAGAGTATTCTACAACCAGAAATTCTGCTCTGGGCGGTACTGTAACAAAAACCATGAGGGTTACGAAGGTGGATGGTATTGACCATGTATCTTACGAGATCATAAGAAGAGACGCTAGGGGTGATATAATGCCTAGAAAAGGTAGGACTATCAGCACTACGGACAAAGGGGGAGTAGAAGAAAGTGTACAGCCTACAAGGTCTAGGGGTAGCATATCTAGCTTAGCCGCTACTAGGGGCGAGAGAGAACAGGAAAAAGATGCCCGAAGACGAAGAGAGCGGGTAATTAGGCCAGCTGATGCAATAAGGGACCGTGTCATGGGTGCAATAGCTGGCTATAGCCCAGTTGAGCCCAAAAAAGGTAATAAGGAAACTGATAAGGACAAGAGGCCAAAAATGGTAACTCAAGTACCTTCTAAGGTAAAGAAGTATCAGTCTAGAGTAAGTGAAGAAAATGCAGCATCTGAAGAACTGGACAGGATATAGTATGAGAAAAGAGTAGGCTATTTGGCTTTAAAGAACTCCCTTTCGGGAGTTCTTATTAGATTTTTTGGGCTGTGTTTTCTTTCTTTTCTCGAGGAGCTTTGGCTGTTTTGGCGGCTTGAGCTTTAGCGGCAGCTTCTTGACGCTTTTTAAATTTATCTACACGACCTTCAATGTCTAGTACTTTCTCGTCACCGGTAAAGAATGGGTGGGATTTAGCGCTTACGTGCACTAAAACTAAAGGATACTCATTGCCATCATCCCATTTGATAGTCTCTTTGCTGCTTGCTGTAGAGCGAGTCAGCCAGGTGTCACCTGAGTTTGAGTCCTTATAAACTACTAGTTGGTATTCTTGTGGGTGTAGATCTTTTTTCATAATATCTTCTTTATTCAACAATGACTTGTACTCTTGATGTAGTCCTACCTGTAAACTTAGTCATTTTGCGCTTTTGGAATCTGACAACTCCGTCTTTGGCGGCATGAATTGTAAAGTTACGAGAAACAAATGTTCCTGGTCCAGCGATTTTTGTAGCTCCAACTTGGCGAATGATAATTTCTCCTGCGCTCACTTTTTGACCAGCGTAGCGTTTAACACCTAGACGTTGACCTGGGCTATCGCTTTGACGCTTGACTGAACCACCACCTGCAACTTTGGACATATTTGATTATTATTTTTTCTTTAAGACGTAGATATCTCGGCCGACTATTTGACTTCTTTTTTGACTTTCGTCTTCTGAAGTACGGCGGTAAATGAGATCTGTATTTCCGTCTTGGTTTATTTTTTTAGACTTTACTTTATTATACCCTAGCGCTGATAGATTTTCAACAACTGGTAATTTTATTATTTTATTCTCGATAAACCAGCAAGGCAGGGCATAAACGAGAGTTGATTCTTCGGTAAGTTGTGAGTGGATGTTTTTTAGGAATTCTTCAGCTAAGGCATTGCATTCTTCAATTATTTTATTTAGTTTTGTATCTGTTGGTGTATTTGTCATTGGAGTACCTAGATAACTTTCGCAAACGACATGATCAAAGTTGTCTGACCACTTATGAGACGTTGAATCTGCTACTGATAATTTAAACTTAACTCCGGATTCTTTAATTTTAAATTTGTTTTCTAGCCACTCTAAGTTTTCTTTAGCGTCGTCAATTATATTTGGGTTTAGGTCAGTTCCTGTACAGTTGATATTTTGTAAGATAGCTTCTTGTAGAACTGTACCAGAGCCACAAAAAGGGTCTAGAATTGTATCTCCAGCTTTAGCTCCAGAGAGATTTATTAATATCTGAGCAAGTTTTGGAGGAAGCATGCCGTTTTTGCCACTAGGCTTGGGCTTGCTGTAGTCTCTTAATGTATATTTTCTTAAGTTTGGTACTTGAATGGTTTGGGCAAGAGTGACTCTATTTTTGACAGTGCTATCAATTAGATCCTGGCCTGCTCTGGGATGACGAGTAGGGGATGAAATAATAATATCTAAACTTATCCCGTTTGTTTTTAATAATCCAGAATGTATTATTTGGGCGGTATTTAGAATAGGGGATTTTGGCTCTACAGTACGTAAATTTAGCTCTGGGTTAACTCTTTTTATCTCTCTTCTTACCTCTTCTAATATTTTTTGTACATTTTTTTGACTCAAGTGAACATCATTTTTACCACTGTAAATAGAAAGACCAAGTTTAAGCTTTGTACTTTTTTGTTCAGAAATAAAATCTAAAATTAGGTTTTTGAGTTGTGTTTGGATATCTTCAGACAAATATTCAGATTTTATAATTTGAGAGATTTTTGTAGTACCTCCCAGCTCATCGATATTAGGGACTTCATTTAACTCAATAACAGCGTAGAAGTTATTATATTCAATAATATTTTTAGCATTATAAACACTCTCAAGTTCTGCCAGTGAAAGATGGGGTTGATGCCCCAAAAGAAAGATGTATTTCATATCTATATTATATCAAGCTTAGGTTGAATATGATAGTCGATAACAGGGGAGTGAATAAATAAGTAGATCAAAGTTATTGACTTTTGTATAGAGCTTATGCTAGTATGAAACCAAAGAAAGTTCGATTAAATAAAACAAAAAACAGTATGGGTGAAAACTTAAAAACAATTATTAGCGAGAAGCCAGATGTTGACGAAAACGTTAGCTATGATGCGACGAGGTTGGTCGGAGCTGCCAGACGCAACACGGAAGCATCAAACCAAGCAGCATTAGAGGCGGACCAGAGGATTGAGGCGGAAAATGAAGCAAGACTTGCTATAGAAAGTAGAATGAGAGCAGCAGGACAACAAGTATTAGAGATATTACCTGGGCAAGCTTTACCTCTTAGCGATGAGGCAATCGCCTTAAATGAAAAGGCTATAAATTTATATGACAAAGCAGATTCATCGGCAGACAAGGCCGAGATTCACTATTTAAGAAATCAGGATGCATATAAAGACATGGCAATAGCAGAAGCTGTGGAGGCAGGCCATGATTTATCTTTACTTGATGGAAATTCTGGTGTTAGGACAGTGTATGAAGGAGAAAAGAGCTAAGCTTGCAGGGGAATTAGCCGGCTTAAGTTAAGGGTAAATTGCATATTAGCAGGTATTTAAATAAGTAAAACCCAGCAGGGATGCTGGGTTTTTTGATGTGTATAATAATTTTTATATGGAAGACAATAGGTTTGAGGTAAGAGAAGTTACACAAGATGATATAGATGAATTAAGGCCAGTTTTTAACGAATGTATTAGAGATCGAGAAACGGGCGAAGTAATTGAGGATGAGGTCGATGAAGATCTAAAGCTTATAGAAAGAGTTGCCAGAGGTGAAGAGACCGATAAAAGATACTATGTAGCAAGCATAGGAGGGAGAGTAGTCGGCGGTATGGGATTTAAAACCAAGCTTGATGAAGCAGTTAGGTCATATGCTAAAACAGATAATCCTATGGAGGTTGTTATGGCATACGTCTCAACACAGGCTAGAGGATCCGGTGCCGGTAGAGCTCTTTTAAGAAGAATAGAAGAAGATGCCAGAAAAATGGGCTTTTTAGAACTTTTAGTTAATAGCGGTCCACGATATGTAGAGAGTGGTTGGGGCTTTTACGATAGAACAATAGGTGGGAAACTTGGTTTTTTGGCAAATTATTATGGTGAGGGTGCAAACGCTGCTTTGTGGCGAGAAGATCTCTAGCTAAAACTTTTTGATGTGTTTTTGGTGCTATTATGTTTTTGGTTAGTTGTTTAGAATTAAACATAAGTTAAATCTATTAGGGGGTATTTTCTATATGGCTAAAAGTGCAGGTAAGGACCCGGTGGTGAGGGCTCAAAAAGGGGATGATAAGAAATCAAATGAGGCTAGGAGTCAGGCTCTTAGTATGGCGATGGACCAGATCCAAAAGCAATTTGGGACGGGCAGTATTATGCGTCTTGGGGATAATCAGCATGTTGAAGTTGAGTTGATCCCAAGTGGTAGTTTAAGCTTAGACCTTGCTCTTGGAGGCGGATACCCTAAGGGAAGAATTATAGAAATCTATGGGCCGGAGTCATCTGGTAAGACTACTTTAACTCTTCATGCGATTGCAGAAATTCAGAAATCTGGTGGGACGGCAGCTTTTATTGATGCGGAGCATGCTCTTGATCCGGCTTATGCCAGAAAAGTTGGTGTTGATACAGATAATCTTTTTGTTTCGCAACCAGATACTGGTGAGCAGGCTCTTGAGATTTGCGAAACTTTGGTTAGATCTAGCGCTGTTGTTCTAGTTGTTGTAGATAGCGTTGCTGCGTTAGTGCCACGAGCGGAAATTGAAGGTGATATGGGCGATGCGCAAATGGGGCTGCAGGCAAGATTGATGTCTCAGGCTCTTAGAAAGTTAACAGCCATTATTTCTAAATCAAATACGACAGTGATTTTTATTAATCAGCTTCGTATGAAGATTGGGGTGATGTTTGGTAACCCAGAAACTACTACTGGTGGTAATGCCCTAAAGTTCTATGCTTCAGTAAGACTAGATATTAGAAAAGCTTCTCAGATTAAAGACGGGGATGAGATTATTGGTAATGAGACTAAAGTTAAAGTGGTAAAGAATAAGATTGCTCCACCATTTAGAGTGGCAGAATTCGATATTATGTATAACGAAGGGATTAGTTATACGGGCGATCTTTTAAATTTAGGTTTAAAGTATGGGATTTTGACTCGATCTGGAGCTTGGGTTGGTTATAACGGAGAGAATATTGCTCAAGGTAAAGAGGCAGCTAAAGAATACTTAGCAGAAAATCCAAAAGTTGCTAAAGATATCGAAAAGCAAATTCGTGACAAAGTTAAAGAAGAAATGTAGCTCAAATATCTTCTTTTCTGCATGATTAGAAAAGAAGCAAAAGAGCGGAATCGAGTAGTTCTCTTTTACTTCCAAGAAGTTTATACCTGCTCGACTTAAATCCTCGGGCTTTGGTAGAGTGGTGTATTCGGTGGGGTAGAATAGCTTGAGTGTAATTTGTTAAGATTGATGGATATATGAGTGATGAAAAAGCTGAGTTTAGTGGTTTAAGAGCGATTTATTTTAATTGTACGCTAACTAAATCTCCTGAGCATAGTCACACTCAAGCTCTGATTGATGTATCAAGAAAGATTTTAGAAAAGAACGGGGTCAAAGTTGAAGTAATTAGGTCAATTGATCATGATATTGCTCAAGGTATTTATCCTGATATGACTAAAAAGGGGTGGGATAAAGATGAGTGGCCAGAAATTTATAAAAAAGTAGTAGAGGCGGATATTTTAGTTTTGGCTGGTCCAATTTGGTTAGGTGATAACTCTTCTGAAATGAAGAAAATTATTGAGAGACTTTATGGTAATTCTGCTGAGCTAAATGAAAAAGGTCAATTTAAAATGTACGGTAAAGCCGGTGGCTGTTTAATAACTGGTAACGAAGATGGGCTCAAGCACTGTGCTATGAACATTTTGTATAGTTTGCAACATCTGGGATATACGATACCTCCACAGGCTGACGCAGGCTGGATCGGAGAAGTAGGTCCCGGGGCAAGTTATGGTGATAAATCTGAGGATGGGACAAAAGTTGGTTTTGACAATGACTTTACTAACAGGAATACTACTTTTATGAGTTGGAACTTAATGCATATAGCTAAGATGCTAAAAAGTGCTGGAGGGATGCCGGCTAAAGGCAATCAGAAGACAGAATGGAACAAAGGGAACCATTTTGGATTTGAGAATCCAGAATATCGGTAGTCAAGATTATAATTATTTAATTATTTTTTGTTTAAACTTAAGCTGTTTGCTAGAATAGTGGGTAATGATTCTTTTAGACAGAGTTAGTAAAAAGTATGGAAAAAAGGGGGTGGCTTTAGATAAAGTTTCCTTTTTTATTGAACCTAAAGAGTTTGTGGTTTTGGTGGGATCCAGTGGAGCAGGGAAGTCAACAATACTTAAACTATTGACTCGAGAAGAAAGAGAGACGAATGGGAAGATCGTGGTTGGTGGAGTTGATTATTCTGAATTAAAAGAAAAAGATATTCCACTTTTAAGGAGAAAGATTGGGACTGTTTTTCAAGACTTTAAATTACTTCCGAAAAGAACCGTTTTTGAAAACATTGCTTTTGCCATGGAAATTGTTGGAATGGGCAAAAGAGAGATCGATAATACTGTTCCCAAAGTAATTGATCTAGTAGGTCTAACTGGTAAAGAAAAACATTATCCAGATCAACTTTCAGGAGGAGAACAACAGAGAGTGGCTATTGCCAGAGCAGTTGTGCGTCAGCCTAAGATCTTAATAGCCGATGAGCCAACCGGCAATTTAGACCCAAAGCATAGTTGGGATATTGTACAGCTACTAGAGAAGATAAATAAACACGGTACCACTGTTATCATGACTACCCACAATCAAGAAATTCTAAACAAGCTTAATAGGAGAGTAATCAAGCTAGATCATGGAAGGGTTGTGAGCGACAAGGTTGGAGGAAATATTTCTGACGACGATAATTATGATGATCGAAAAGAGAGTCCGGCTCCCGGGAGGATGGTAGGATGAAGTTTTTAGGTAAAGAATATAAGATGATTAATGCAAAGAGGATTTTTTCTTCTGGAATGACCGGTTTCCTAAGAAATTCTTGGCTCTCTTCAGCGGCAATATTAGTAATGACTGCTACGCTTTCTGTTGGTTTGCTAACGATTATTTCTTTTGTGGTTTACGGTAAGCAGGTAGGGAGACTCGCTGATAAAGTCGAAATAAAAATCTATTTAAAGACAGATGTAGTCGAAGAGAAAAAAGATGCCTTTGAAGCTTATATAAAAAGTATTGAAGGTGTAAAAAATGTTGATTATAAAGACGAGAATAAAGCTCTAGAAGAGTATAAAGAGCTTAATAAGGATAATCCTGAAGCTATTAAATCTCTTGAGATTGCAGGAGACACTCTTGAACTGCCAGCGAGTTTTTCAGTTAAGATTGATGATTTTGGGGATATAGATAATATTCAGCAAAAGATTAAATCGTCAGAATATAACGATTTAACTGAGACGAGCGAAGTTTCGGAAGATAAACTTAGAGCTACTAAGAATATTGCTAATGCACTTTCTACTATTAGAAAGATCGGAATATTCGCAAGTATTATTTTAGGTTCTGTCTCTGTATTGATTATTGTTAATACCATTCGTCTAGCTATATTTAACCGCAAAGATGAGATTGAGATTATGAGACTAATTGGAGCCAATAAATCTTATATCAAAGGGCCATTTTTAGTTGAGGCGGCTGCCTACGGGGCTGTTGCTGGGATATTTACTTTTATTATAATGCGATTAACTGTATTTAGTTTAACTCAAAAGAGTTGGGCAGGAGATATCGCACAAGACATAAGCTTTTTCACGAGCAATAGTATTTTAGTTGGTCTTCTTGTAATTTTAACAGGTATGCTTATCGGGATTTTATCTGCTCAATTTGCTATTAGAAAGTATGTAAAACTTAAATCAGTCTAATCATCTTTATTTTTTCTTTGAAGATAAAATTAGTACTTGATTTGCATTAGGTGGAGAGATTATTAAGTGAATGTTGTTTTATTAGCTTAAGCGGGTTGTCTTACCTCATGCAAGTTGATAGAATATTAAGCATAAGCTTTAGTATAAACCTAACTTAGTACTAAAGAAGGTGGTAAAACAAAAATGTCTAAAATAAAAAAACAGATTAAGTTAGTAAAAAAATCCTCTATAATTGCCTTTGCATTTTTAGTTGTTGCACTAACGCCAGTTATTAACTCTTCTCAGAATCAAGTTTTTGCCGATCCCTATGAGCAGAAGATTAATGAACTTAACTCTAATATAGATCAAAATCAAAAGAAGATTGCAGATTTAAAAACTCAGGGAGATACTCTAGCTAATAAACTCGAAAGCGCTCGTTTAGAAACAGCTAATTTGCAGTCTAAGATTGATGCTAATGAGGCCAAGAATGCACAGCTAAAGGGTCAGATTGTAGAAGCTGAGGCTAAGATTACAGAAAATAAAAAGATTTTAGCAAACAGTATAAGAAAGTTGTACATCGATGGTGATATAAGCTCTTTAGAGATCTTGGCAAGTTCAAAAAGTTTGAGTGATTATGTTGATAAGCAAGAATACAGAGATCGTGTAAAAAATAAAATTGCTACCTTAACCTCTCAAGTTGAAGATCTAAAGGCTCAAATGGAGAAACAGCAGGTCGAGATTGAGAACTTAATTCGTGATCAAGTTGGAATGAGAGTTGATTTGCAAACAAAACAGGATGAAGTTCAGAAGCTACTAAATGATACTCGTGGCCAAGAAGATGCTTACCAGAGACAAGTTGCTGCAGATAATTCAGAGGTAGCAAGACTTAGAAGAGAGCAGGCTGCTGCTAACTCAGCAAGACTTACACCAAGAAATGGTGGAATATCCTATGTCCCAAGTAGTGGAGTAACGAACGGAGGATATCCAACATTATGGGCGACTGCTGCGCAGGATTCACTAGTAGATTCTTGGGGAATGTACAATAGAGAGTGTGTCAGCTATACGGCATTTAAAGTCTATCAAAGTGGACGATACATGCCGTATTGGGGTGGTCGAGGAAATGCAAATAGATGGCCCGCTAATGCTCGGGCAGCCGGTATCCCTGTAGATGGCAACCCTAGAGTAGGTGACGTTGCTATCAGTATGAGTGGTTATTATGGGCATGCAATGTATGTCGAGAGAGTGAACGGAGATGGTACAATTCGAGTAAGCCAATATAATTATGGGATAAGAGGAGAGTATAGTGAAATGACTATATCTCCAGCTGGGCTCTACTTTATTCACTTCTAAACTTGAGAAATAGTATACATGTCAAAGAATAAAAGTTTTAAGACTAATACTTGTGGTTATAAAAAAAAGAAACTACTAGGCTTAATATTTGTGGCTTTAGTTTTTTTTGCGCTAGGCTATAGCTCTCAAAATATTACATTACCAAAAGTCCTGAGGGGTTCGTCTGTAAAAGTTGATGCTTCTATAAATGTTGATGTACAAGAAATTTACTCTAAACTGCGAGAGCGCTTTGATGGAGAACTAAATAGCAAAGAGGTAGAAGCTGGTATAAAAAAGGGGCTAGTCTCGGCAACTGGTGATCCTTATACAACCTTTTTCACCAAAGATGAATATAATGATTTTAAGAGTTCTTTAGACGGTCGTTTCAGTGGTATTGGAGCAGAACTTGGTAAAAATGGTGAGCAACTAGTAATAATTGCTCCTCTTGATGGATCTCCCGCAGAAAAAGCGGGGTTAAAGCCGGGGGATGCAATTTTGAGTATTGATGGAGTACTAACTGATGGAATGGGAGTTGATATTGCCGTGAGTAAAATCCGTGGAGAGGAAGGAACTAAAGTTAAACTAAAGATCTCACAAGACGGAGCATTAAAAGAAGTAGAAGTCATTCGAGAAGCAATTAAAGTAGATAGTGTTAAGTATGAAAAAGTTAATAATGACACTGGCTATATTAAAGTGAGTAGGTTTGCAGAAGATACGGATGATTTAGTCTCTAAAGGAGTAAAAGAATTAAGCTCCCAAGGAGCTAATAAGTTTATATTAGATTTAAGAAATAACGGTGGTGGTTATGTAGCAAGTGCAGTGAATGTGGCAGGAGTTTGGCTTGATAACAAGGTAGTGCTTTCTGAGAGGTTTAGAGGAAGAGAAATGGCAGTGAAGAGAACAAGTTCTAATCCTTTGATGAGTTTAGATAAGTCAAAATTGGTAGTTCTAGTTAACGAAGGTTCGGCATCTGCCAGTGAGATTTTAGCGGCCTCTCTTAACGAAAATGCTGGCATTCAGCTGGTTGGCCAAAAAACATTCGGTAAGGGTAGTGTACAGGATATTGTACCTCTAGAGGATGGTGCTTGGCTTAAGATCACTATTGCTCATTGGTTTACTCCAAAAGGCAAGACAATAGATAAAGTAGGTATTGATCCGACAGTCAAAATTGATTTGGGAGCTAATGGAGAAGATTTGCAAAAGCAAAAAGCTATTAATATCTTAAATTCTTAATAATTGATAAAATTTAACTTGTATAGGCATAAAGCAAAAGCTTTATAGTAAAATAGTAACTGTAGTTTATGGAATCTGAAGAACAAAAAACGATTTTGATAGTTGATGACGACCAAGCTCTTGCAGAAGTTTATCGAGCTCGTTTAGAAATTGAGGGCTATAATGTTGTTATTAAATATGACGGAGAAGAAGCTCTTCAATATCTGGCTACAAATGAGCCGGATATTATAATCTTAGATTGTTTATTACCAAAATTCGGAGGTCTTGGGGTCCTTGAAGCATATAGAAATGATAAGCCAAAATCAAGAATACCAGTCATTGTGGTAAGTGGCTTAGATCGACCAGAGTATAAACAAAAGGCATTTGAGCTTGGAGCGGCAACTTATCTCGTTAAATCTAGTGTGAGTATAAGCGAGATGGTTGATGAGGTTTCTCTCGCTTTATCAAAAAAAGGTAAGAAAGTATCAATTACTTAGCTTAAGTTTAGCTTATCTTTGGTATAATCTAGAGAAAATATAACAGTTGATGCAGCTTATCTTTATCAGCTTGAAATAAACCCAGGTAACATAGATCAGTGAAGAATAAAAAGCTAAAAATAATTTTAAATATAGCTACTTTAGTCATATTAGCACTAGTAATATATTCTTCTAGAAAAGATTTAGGTAACGTGGCTAACGAGATTTCGGATGCTAACATTTTGTTGCTCCTGTTATTTATTCCTCTTCAAATGATAAATTATCATGCTTATGCAAGGATGTACCAAGAGACTTTTGATTTACTCGGAGAAAAGGTTGGGTACTGGGACATGGTTAAAGTATCTACAGAGATGAGCTTTGTGAATTATGTTTTTCCTTCAGCCGGAATAAGTGGGTTCGGTTACTTCTCGCTTAGGATGAGAGCGCTTAAGGTTAGAGGAGTAAGAAGTACAATGGCTCAGACCTTGAGATGGGGAATAGTGCTGGCTAGTTTTATCCCAGTATTAGGCCTAGGAGTTCTTCTTTTAGCTCTTAATAACCAAGCCAGTAACCTGGTTGTTTTGGCCTCAAGTGGTCTAGCATTTGGTGTGTTTATTTTAATAATGTTGGTAGCTTTTTTGTTGGAGCAGCATAACGGTTTGCGTAATTTTACCTTCTTTGTCTTAAGAAAGCTAGAGATCATGCTTAACTTTATAAAGAGAAAAAGGGTGGACTTACTACCTGAAGATCGCAAGAAAAAAATAACAAAGAATTTTAGTAGACTCGAAGAAGATTATAAAACTGTTAGGGGAAATCTAAAGGGATTTTTATACACTTGCCGATGGGGAATATTAGCAAATTTAACTGAGGTAGCTACAATTGGGGTCTGTTTCATGGCCTTAGGAGCTAGTCCTGTTTGGGGAGCAATAATCGTCTCTTATGGAGTAGCGAACATTGGTAGTTTTATTGCAGTCTTACCAGGTGGACATGGGGTTTATGAGGCTTTGATGACAGCTGTTCTGGTCTCAGCAGGAGTACCTGCAGGGCTAAGCCTAACTGCAGTTTTGACTTATAGGGTTGTAACAACTATTTTATATGTTCCTCCTGGATATTATTTTTACTCTAAAGCGATTGCTGAGACCAGAGGTATGGAGAAGCTTCTTTTAGAAGAAGAGAAGGATAGCAAGTAGTAACTAATACATTTTCTTTTCTTCTTTAGATAATAAAAGAAGAAAAGAATCGTATTTAATTTGAGGGGCTGGGCCTCAATCAAATTAAAGATACAAAGTGGTAAAATCGAGTGGTAGAATATGGGGTATATGGAGGAATTTGGAGAAACGGTTTTAACTGTTAAGCAACTGACGTTGGTTGTTTCTGAGACAATTGCTCTAATTCCGGGTAATTTAGTGGTCGAAGGGGAGATACAAAAAGTAAGAGTATATAAAGACTTTATGGTCTTTTTCGAGCTGGCAGGAGATGGTCAGTCGATTAATTGCTTTACAACTTTTACAGAGCTTAAAGGTGAATTGCCAGAAGAGGGCTCTAAAGTTCAGGTTACAGGTGAAGTGCAAATAGGTAAAAAAACAGAGCTTAGATTTAGGGTTAGAAAGTTTGCCAGTTCTGGTGACACAGGTGATGCAGCTAAAAAACTGGAGCTACTAAAAATTAAGCTTAGAGAAGAAGGGGCTTTTGATGTCTCTAGAAAGAAAAGTTTACCAAGATTCCCTAGAAAAGTAGCTGTTATTACTTCTGGTAGCTCATCTGCTTGGGAGGATTTTAAGCGAGTCAGTTCATCTAGATTTTTAGTTAGTGAGGTAGTTTTGTTTAGCTCTACTGTACAAGGTGATTTAGCCGTTCAAGAAATTTGTACAAAATTCAAAGAAATTGAAGCCAGAAAAGGGGAGTTTGACGTTATTGCAATAGTTAGAGGAGGTGGAGCAAGGGGTGATTTGGAAGCATTTAACAGCGAAGAGATTGCTCGAGCAGTATTAAATTCTAATATTCCGGTAGTTAGTGGGGTAGGACATGAAGATGACGTAAGTCTATTAGATTTAGTAGCAGATGTACGAGCCTCCACGCCCAGTAATGCGGCAGAAATTATCTTCCCAGATTCAAAAGATTTGCTTAGAGAAATTAATGACTTAAAGCAAAAAGCATCTAATTTAATAGCTTCTAAGTTATATTTAGCTGAGCAAGCAGTGCAGAATTTAAATGTAAGCTTAGAAAGAGTAATTAATAATTTAGTTTCTGGTGTGGAATCTAAACTAGATATCTTAAAAGCTAGGCTTTCTAATCTAGATTTTGAAAAAATCTTTGCTAAAGGTTTTGCACTACTAGAGTTAGACGGAAAGATTTTGAGTTCTGTAAATATAGTGAAGATTGGAGATGAGCTAGATGCTACACTCACGGATGGTAAACTAAATCTAGTAGTTAGAGAAAAAATCAATAAATAGTATATGGCAGATAAAAATTTTGAAGATAAGTTGAAGGATCTCGAGAAGTTAATCGATGAGATTGAAAGTGGCAAGGATGGGTTAAATACTTCTATCGAGAAGTATTCTGAGGCTCAAAAGTTAGCTGATGAGCTTGCTGAAATGTTGAGCGATGCTAAAGAATCTTTAGATCTTGAAGAAGAGGAAGAATAGTGAACTGGGGTCTGATCTGGTTCGTACTCCTGATGATATTCGTTCCCTTTGTGTGGGTGGTTTTTATTGGTGCTCCGTTTGTGCCGGCCCATAAACAAGCGATTGAAGATGCTGCTAACTTAGTAAAACTTTCTAAAAAGGGGAGAGTAGTAGAGCTTGGCTGTGGTGACGGCAGGTTTATGCTGGCTGTTTCTAAAAAAGGTTACAAATGTACGGGGTATGAGTTTAACCCATTCGTGATTCTTATGGCTAAGATTAGACTTAAAAACTTTCCGGATGCTGAGGTAAAATCGGCTAATCTGTGGATGGCTGATTTTCCGGAAGATACAGAGGTGGTCTATACGTTCTTGCTGGATAAATTTATGGGCAGGCTGGATGAAAAGATGATGAGTGAAGCCAAAAGACTGGGTAGAGATCTGACTTTAGTAAGTTATGTTTTTAAGATTCCAAACAAAAAGCCAGTCAAAGAAGTTGGCGGGGTGAGGGTTTACCAATATACCATAAAATAGCATAGACTTTTTGTACCTTTAGTGCTATAATATACTAGTATGAATTCCCGAGATATGGAAAAAGCCGCGAGGACATCTACTAATGGACGGTTAGATTATAAAAGCTTTCCATTAGCTTTTGCTAAGCTATACTCCCAGATCGGGAAAAGTGTGCAAGAAATACAGGTTAGAGAAGATAGAACCTTTGACGAGAAAAGGGAATTACTGGAATCCTTTTACGCCCAGGTTGACCGGCATGGTGTATTTGTGTGTTTTAATTCTGGAGGGTATGCAGTGTACGTACGGCCTAATCCTGAAGGTGATGGCAGTATCCAGATAAGCGTTGCGGGTGGCAATGAATGGGATGGTTGGCTGAATTTGACCCCGCCAACAGAGTTTGCTCAAGATTAAGCTAGCTTATTAGTGTGGTTCAATGTATAATTTACTCTGTTAATTAAAAACCTGTGAGTGTGGGTGAATCCTCTCTAAGCTTAATTCTTAGTTTTTCTTAGAGCCTCCGCATCTCCAGATAAATCAGAAAGGTTAGGTTAAAAAGGATTTATGGCAATAAAAGTAGATATTGAAGAATTATTTAAGGCTGGGGCGCATTTTGGGCATAAGGCCAATAAATGGCACCCAAAGATGGATCAATATATTCACTCTAAAAGAAAGGGTGGACATATTATCAATTTAGAAAAAACTGTTGAGCAGTTAGATAAAGCTCTACCAGTGGTTACTGCAGCAGCAAAGGCTGGTAAACCAGTATTATTTGTAGCGACTAAGGCTCAATTGAAAGCTCCTGTAAAAGAGGCAGCTCTTGAAGCTAGTTCTCCTTATGTGGTGGAGCGATGGTTTGGTGGGATGCTGACAAATCAGGCTACCATGATGGCTCGTATCAAGAGACTTAAAATGCTCGAAGCTAAGATGGAGAGTGGAGAATTCGCTTCTAGATACTCAAAACTTGAGGTTCAAAGACTTCAAGAAGAGCTTGATCAACTCGAAAAGCAGTTCGGAGGGATTAAGGATATGCAGGGTGTGCCAGCCGTTGTAGTTGTTTTTGACGCCATGACTGATGCAATCGCCGTAAGAGAAGCAAAAAAAATGAATCTAACAGTAATTGCAGTATGCGATAGTAATGTTGACCCAACTGGAGTTGATTATGTAATTCCAGCGAATGATGATGCAACTAGTGGCGTAACTTTGATTGCGAACTATTTTAAAGATGCCGTTAAAGCAGGGCAGAGCGAGAGTAAAGCAGAAGTTAAATAATTAAAAGTAAGAGGGTAGGGGAAATAATAATATGGCAGTAACAATTGAAGAAGTAAAAAGACTAAAAGATCTAACAGGTGTTGGTCTAACTGACGCAAAACAAGCTTTAGAGGCGGCTGGTGGAGATTTTGATAAAGCTCTTGATGAGATGCGCAAGAAAGGATTAACAAAGGCTGATAAGCGTGCTGAGCGCGAAGCTAGCGAAGGTGCTGTTATTACTTATAATCATGATTCTCGTATTGGGGTAGTTGTTGAGCTTAACTGTGAAACTAGCTTTGTTGCTAAGACAGAAGAGTTCTTGCAACTAGGTCAGGATATTGCAATGCACATTGTAGCAAGTAATCCAGAATTTATTTCTTCAGAAAATATCCCAGAAGAAGTAAGAGACGAAAAAGCAGCTGAGTTTAAAGATAAAGTTGTTGCTGAAGGTAAACCTGCTGATATTGCTGACAACATTGTTGAGGGAATGCTTAAAAAGTACTTTGCCGAGCGATGCTTAATGGATCAACCTTTTGTTAAGGATCAGGATAAAGACGTTGCAATGTTAATCAAAGAGCATATTGCTAAGCTCGGTGAGAATATTGTTGTTAGAAAAATGGCTCGTATTGAGCTTGGTCAAAGAAACGGTTAATTTAACCAACTTTTTCTCCTTGATGAGAGAAAGTTAGCAAAAAGAATCATCTAATTATAGTAGGCCCCATTACTGTTTTTTCTTTAGAACCTGTACCAGGACGAGACTGGGCCTCGATCAAAATTGTCTTGGCGTTCCAGAGTTAGATTAGATAGTTATGGTAGAATTATTAGTATATGGAAATGAACGAGTTTAAGCAGAAACTTAGTCAGGCGATTGGTCGTCTGGAGGATGATTTAAAAAAGGTTAGGACCGGCAGAGCACATCCAGATATGCTCGACGGTGTTAGGGTAGAGGCTTACGGAACTCCGATGCCATTGAATCAGGTTGCAAATGTGTCTGTGCCAGAACCGCAGCTACTGCAAATTACTCCTTTTGACCCACAGAATTTGGATGCAATCGTAGAAGGTATTAGGAAAGATGAATCTTTAGGGTTAAACCCTAGCGACGATGGTAGGGTAGTTAGAGTCAATATTCCTCCTTTAACAGAAGAAAGAAGAGCTCAGATCGCTAAGCAACTCGGTAGTAACGCAGAAGATGCGAGAATTGTATCAAGAAATATGCGTCAGGATGTTCTAAATAACTTTAAAAAACAAAAATCTTCCGGAGAGATTACAGAGGATGATCTAAGATCTCTAGAAAAAGAGGTCCAAGAAGAGCTAGATAAGTTCAATAAGCAAGTTGATGAGTTGGTTAAGGCCAAAGAAGACGAAATAATGAAGGTTTAACCTTATTACTTTCTCCTTGGATGAGAAAGCAATCAAAGAATCACTTCAATTTTGATAGGCCCCATTACTGTTTTTTCTTTAGAACCTGTACCAGGACGAGACTGGGCCTCGATCAAAATTATTTAAGGTGCAGTATTGGATTAATTTTTTATGTTAGAATTAGGGTAATAATTTATGCTTTTTGTTTTTGGAATTTTTGCTTTTATTATGCTGGTTGTGCTCCATGAGTTTGGGCACATGGTTGCGGCTAAACGTAACAGTGTGGTAGTTGAAGAATTCGGAGTTGGATTCCCACCAAAAGCTTGGGGTAAAAAGCTTAGAAAAAAGAAGGGTGATGATACTTTATATTCTTTAAATTGGTTACCACTTGGAGGATTCGTTAAGCTTAAGGGCGAGCATGATGACTCTAAGCTTAAGGGTAGTTTTGGGGCTGCGAGTTTAAAGACTAAGGTGAAAATATTAGTTGCTGGAGTTGGTATGAACTTCTTAACGGCCTGGGTATTGTTAACTGGTCTGTTTTTGGTTGGTGCTCCAAAACTTCCATTTGAGTCTCTTTCTTTTTACGGTAAAGAACAATTTTATGTAAAAAGTGACACAAAAGTAATTAATTCTAAAACTATAATTGGAGCGGTTTCGGACGATTCTCCAGCTCAAAAGGCTGGTCTCGATACTGGCGATACTTTAATAAGTATTAATAATGTAGCGCCGAGTGTTAATTCTCCTGTTTCTGAAATAACTAATGATTTTGCTGGGCAAGAAGTAGTTGTTAAGTTTGAAAATGGTAGGGGAGAGATTCAAGAATCTAAAGTTACCTTAAGAGAAAAAGGTACTAAAGAAGGGGTTTTGGGGGTTTCGGCTGTAGAGTCGGTCAGATTGAGGTCTACTTGGTCGGCTCCAATTAATGCTCTGGCTACAATGGGGCAATCCACTCAAGCAACTTTCTCAGGCGTAAGTTATGCTATATCAAACTTAGTACGAGGTGAAGGTGATAAAGCAAGTGAAGTGGTTGGGGGTCCAGTTGCGACAGTTGACGCAATTAACAACGTTAGTAAAAGCGGCTTAACAGAACTGATATTATTAATTGCTTTAATCTCTTTAAGTTTAGGAATCATGAACATCTTACCTATACCAGCTCTTGATGGCGGTAGATTATTTTTAATTTTGTTATTTAGGTTTAGAGGAAAAGTACTAACGAAAGAAAGAGAAGAGAGCATTAATGCTTGGGGAATGGGGATTTTATTAATACTAATAGCATTAATTACAATAGTAGACGTAGGCAGAATCTTCTAGTTTTGACAAATGATTAAGCTTAATCATATCTGGAATAAACTTAAATCTTCTAAATCTGGCTGGTTTTTAGCTGTAACTTCTTTTGCATTGCTTTTTGCATTTATGGTATCACTTTTGACTGCCATAATTGGGTTACCGGTTCTAATTAATGAAAACTATAAATATGCGGATGAAGTAGTTGGGTTAATATTCCCGTTAGTAATTCTAGTATTATCATTTCTTACGGCAAAAGTTATTGCAAGAAAACGCCAAAAAAGTATAAAAGAATTACTTGGTTTGCGAAAGCCTAACAAAAAAGCTGTTTACCTGACAGTTTTATTGGCAATTGTTTATATTATCTTGCTAGTTATCTCGATGATTATTCTGCAATTGATCAGCCCTAATTTAGCGGGTCAAGAGCAAGCTGTAGCAGAAATGGTAAGTAATTCTACTAGTTTAAGTCTAGTTGTTATGGTTTTTTCAGTAGGACTGATTACTCCAATTGCCGAAGAAACTTTTTTTAGAGGTTTATTACTCAGTTTATACTCCAGAAAGATAAAGGTTATTGCTTCTATATTTTTTGTAGCTGTATTGTTTGGTCTAGCTCATGGTCAAGTTAATGTAGGAATCGATACTTTTATATTCGGCATTATTTTGGGGATACTTACTTGGAAAACAGAAAGTATTATTCCGGCAATATTTTTACATATGCTAAAAAACTGTTTAGCTATAATCGCTATACTTTATTCTTAGTTTCTTACTATTTAGATTATATGTTATAATATGTACTGTTATGGTATTCATTAAAAAATACATCCTTGCACCGACACCACCCTTAGGGGTGTAAATTCTGGTTTTTATAAATAGATAGAAATTTAAGTTTAACCCCACTCAAAAAGAAAGGAGTGGTTTTTTAGTATTAAAGATAGGGGAGATAGTTGGTTATGGAAGAGGATAAAGATTTTTTAAGTGCTGAAGAATTATATGAGGCAGGAGCGGGCTTTGTAGTTGGCGGTCATAATTACGGAAGGCTAGATAGATTAACAGAAGATGACATACGCATTCTAGGTAGACACGTAGAAAGATTAGATGCTGAGGCCGAGAGGCTTAAGAGAGGTCTGGAGATTGCCAGGGTCGAGCAACTTGAAAAGGATCGCGAAGAAATAAGAGAAAGATACGGTCATTAGGTGTGTATAATTAAGTTTAAAGAAAAGATAAATATATGAAGTATTCAAAATTATTTACAAAAACACTGAAAGAGGCACCTGCAGATGAGCTCTCAAAGAACGCTCAGTTGCTGATACGGGCCGGGTTTATATATAAAGAAATGGCTGGAGCTTATGTGATATTGCCTCTTGGGCTTAGGGTGTTAAACAAGATTAGTGATATTGTTCGGGAAGAGATGGGTGCTATAGGCGGAGAAGAGCTTCAGTCTACTGCCTTGCAAAGAAAGGAAGTATGGGAAAAGACGGATAGGTGGAGTGACGAGGTGGTTGATAACTGGTTTAAAACTGGGCTAAAAAATGGCTCTGAACTAGGTCTCGGTTTTACACACGAAGAGCCTATGACAGACATGATGAGATCATTCATTCACTCTTATAAAGATCTACCTGCTTATCCATATGACATAAGAACAGTATTTAGGAACGAGGCCAGGGCAAAGTCAGGTCTAATGAGGGGAAGAGAGTTTTTTTGGAAGGCGATGTACTCGTTTTCTAAAGACGAAGCTGAGCATCAAGAGTTTTATGAAAAAGCTAAAACTGCCTACAAGAACGTATTCGATAGAGTCGGACTTGGGGATAAGACTTATTTGGCTTTTGCTTCTGGTGGAACTTTTTCAAAATATTCTCACGAGTTCCAGACTTTATGTGAAGCCGGTGAAGATACAATATACCTAAGTAAAGAGAACGGTATAGCGGTAAATAAAGAAGTTTATAACGATGATGTTCTAGACGATCTTAAACTAGAGAAATCGGAGCTTGTGGAAGAGAAAGCTGTTGAAGTGGGTAACATATTCTCTCTTGGAACTAAATTCTCTGGTTCGCTAGGTCTAACTTATAACGACGAACACGGGCTAGATAAGGAAGTTGTAATGGGTTCTTACGGAATAGGCATATCAAGACTCCTGGGAGTTATAGTAGAAGTACATAGTGATATGAGGGGTCTCGTTTGGCCAGAATCAGTTGCTCCTTTCAAATATCATCTTGTTACTATCGCTCAATCTGAAGATGACGAGAGTTATAAAAAATCTGAGGAGTTGTATAACAAATTGATTGAACGTGGAGAGGAAGTCTTGTGGGATGATAGAATGGATGTGCGTCCAGGAGAAAAGTTTGCGGACGCTGATCTTATTGGATGTTCAATAAGAATTGTGGTAAGTCCAAAGACTCTAGGAGAAGACTCAGTCGAGGTTAAGCTGAGAAGTGAAGAAGAGTCTAAATTGGTAAAATTTGAAGAGGTTTAACCATAAGCACTAGATATAGCGTATTTTGGTGTTTTTTGGACACAATATATAGCTGCTCTAGTGTTTACAAAGATTTACCAGTAGTGATAAGATCAAATAGTTTAAGGACTTTGGTGGATTAGAAAAAGGAAATCCTCACTCAGTTTAATTATCTGAGTAATATAAATTTTTATGGAAAAAGTTAAGATTTCACAAGAGAAATTAGAAGAGCTACAGAAAGAGCTTGCTCAACTTGAGGCTGATCGCCCTGAGATTATTGAGCGCGTCTCAACAGCCCGTGCTCTCGGAGATCTTAAAGAGAACGCGGAGTATCATTCTGCAAGAGACGAGCAAAGGGTCAATCAGGCTAGGGTAGACGAAGTAAATGCTATTCTTAAAAACTACGAGATAGTTGATAACTCAAACTTAAGCCATGATGTCGTATCTTTAGGCTGTACAGTTAAGCTTAAGGGATCTGATACAAAAGTTTTTACACTGGTAAGTAGCGTCGAGTCAGATCCATTAAACGGAAAAATTAGTGATGAGTCTCCGATTGGGCAAGTCCTTTTGGGAAAAAAGGTCGGTGACGAGATAGAGGTTGGTAGTAATAAGTATAAAATTACTGATATATCTTAATATTACTTCATTTTCTCTAAAAATAGAAAAGAAACAAAAAGATCATTTTAATTTTTATAGACCCTGGTTACTTTTTTTATTTAGAGTTTTATCAGGATGGATTGGGTCTCGATAAAAATTGTTTAAGTGCAATGCGAGATTATAAATAAGCCTTGGTGTTATAATTAGGTTGATATGGCAACACTCCAAGATTTTAGAAATGAGCGTTTAAGAAAACTAGCTGAGCTTAAAAAGCTAGGTGTTAATCCTTATCCTGCAAAAGCTAGTAGAACTAAAAAAAACAGTGAAGTAAAAGAAGATTTTAGTAATCTGGAAGGTAAGGTAGTCACTGTTGTTGGAAGAATCAAGAATATCCGTAAAATGGGTAAGATTGGCTTTATAGTCATAAAAGATGAGTTTGATTCTTTGCAACTTTTTTTGGCTGAGGCAGAATTAGGAGTTCCAGATTATAATAATTCTGAACTTGGTTTTAGCGACGTGAGCTTACTTGATTCAGGAGATTTTATCGAAGCTTCTGGAGAGGTTATAAAAACTCAAACGGGCGAGATATCTATAAAAGTA
>ERZ795053.1023-NODE-1023-length-35837-cov-15.419736_pt1 | contig 35837 bp, 29 predicted proteins | sample MGYA00375137_ERZ795053 | MGnify/ENA primary metagenome ERZ795053 (study PRJEB30182, sample SAMN05720284) | activated sludge metagenome | isolation source: Anaerobic digester | place: Hong Kong | collected 2014-12-17 ...
AAACGCGGCCGATCTCCTCAAGCAGGGGCTTCAGCACGCGGCCCGCCTCTTCCGGCGAATACCAGTCGGCTTCCACCGGTTCGAGCCCGGACAGGTCCTCCACCCGGTCGAGCCAGGCCCGTACGCGTGCCGACCGTGCGCGGGTAACTGCCGCCGAGGTGGGCTCGATAATGCCGAGTTGGGTTAGCTGCCCGAAGATCGCGAAGTCCGCCGACGACGGCCGAGCGCCCAGAACGTATTCCCCATGCTGGAGGATGCCGTCGAGGATATCGATGAAGCGCGTATAGCTCTGTTCGATCGTCGAGGCCGTCACGTCGTTGGAGCCAACGACATAGAGCCGCTCGGTCTGGCGCTTGCTGAACATGTCTGCGAGGCGCTGTGCGTCAGCGGGCGGCAAAGTGGGCGCCGACCAGTAGACCAGCAGAGGCGCGGCATTGTCCCGGTCCGCTTCGAAGTACCAGCGATAGTGGAACATGGCCTTGGTCAGCCACTCGTCGGCATAGTCCTCGATCAGCTCGTTGAGGTACGCGAGCACCGGGTTGGCGGGAATCGCACTGCGGCCGGCATACTCGGCTTCGAGACGGCGGATGATGGGCGTAGAATCGACAACCGCTTCAAGTCCACCTTCCTGCGTTTGAAAGTAAAACGTCGGCAGTAGTTTCACTTTCGGTTCGGGCAGGCCCTTGGGCGGATTCTGATGTCCGCCCCACAGCATGGCGTAGGGAATCCGCCGGTAGCGAAGCAATGCCAGCATTTTCCTGGTATAAGGAGAGCCCGGCGCCCCCATCAGCCTCAATGGCGCGTCATTCATCTCCGGCATGATTTCCCCTCCCGGCGCGAGCTTGTGCCCGTCAATTATATTGACATAATGCGTGCCATTTGTTTCGAGGTCAAGAGCGCTCGCCCCAGATCAGCGCCGGAACAGCCGGAAGACAAGCCTGAATGCGAGCCAGAGAACACCGCCAATGATCGCCAGAAGAACGACGAGCTGCATCCAATAGGCCTTGAACTGCCGGGCCATCGTATTGCGGGTGATCTCCTTGAGAGAGTCGTATCCTTCCGGCACTTCGATCACGCCAACACGCTTGCTGTAGGCATCATACTCCGCCAGCAGGTCTGCAAACACCTCCGGTTCTACCTGGCTCAGGTCCTTCGTTTCGCCCGGATCCTGCTCGATATTATAGAGACGCCACTGCCCATCGCCGTGCGGCTTCTGGTTCCGTGTGATCTTCCACTGGCCTTTCAGAATGGCCGAGTTGCCAGAAACTTCGATCCCGATTGCATCGTCCGGCCCATAGACCGCATCGGCACTTCCACTGAGGATCGGCTCCAGGCTACGGCCGACAGCGGAATCGCCCACATCCGCTACGCCGGCAATCTCGAGCAGGGTCGGCGCAATATCCGTGACCACCGTGCGCGCATCGACCGTCTCGCCCTGCGGAACGCCTTTGCCCGCCATGATGAACGGCACGCGCAGCCCGCCCTCGGAACCTAGGAACTTGAACATGTTGTTGGGCGACGCAGCCGCCATTGCCCATTCCGGTCCGATAAAGCCCCAGCTGCCGACCTCGCCAATCCCCTCGATGCCGAGGTGATAGCCGTGCGTCTTCATCCAGATCTTCAGCCGGACGTCGTCGTCGCCGCGAGAAGGCTCCGGCCCGTTGTCGGACGTGATGACGAAGACGGTGTTGTCATAGTCTCCGGTCTGTTTGAGATGCTCCACAAGCCGCCCGATCTCGCGATCCATGGCTTCCATCATCGCCGCATTCACCTGCATGCGGGCCGCATACAGGGACTGATCGTCCGGCGAGAGTTCCGACCATGGACGCATCTCGTCCGGCATGGAGGCGAGCGCCGCCGTCTCGGGAATAAGGCCAATGTCCTTGGCGCGCTGCCAGCGGGACTCGCGAAGCGCTTCCCAGCCTGAATCATAAACCCCGTCATAACCCGCCGTGAGTTCCGGCGGTGCCTGAACCGGGATGTGGATCGCCTGGAAGGCCACATAGGCAAAGAAAGGCGCCGTCTGATCGCTGCTGTCCAGGTAGTCGATCATCTTGTCGACGATGAGCGTGGATGAATAGAACGACTTCGGCAGTGTCGCCGGCTCGCCGTCCTCATACCAGGGGGCCTTCTGGTAGAAGGGCATGTAGGACTTGTCGGACCAATTGTCAGCGCCAGACGCATCGAGAGCCAGCGAACGATCAAACCCGTGCGTGTTCGGCAGGTCGCCATGACCGCTGCCCATATGCCACTTGCCGGACATGAGCGTGCGGTACCCCGCAGCCTTCAGCCGGTCCGCCACCGTCAGGATGCCCGGCTCGAGGTGCATCGTGTAACCCGGCTGGCCGACCTGTTCCTTGGGAAGCACTTCCGGGATCGTCGCGATGCCCGTCATGTGATTGTCCATGCCGGTCAGGAGCATGGCGCGCGACGGCGAGCAAAGGGGTGACGTATAATGCCGGCGGAACATGACTCCACCGCGCGTCAGGGCGTCGATGTTCGGCGTGCGGGCTTCGCCGCCGTAGATACCGAAATCCATCAGCGCCGCATCGTCCACGAGGATCAGGACGATGTTCGGGCGCTCATCCGCTTCCTGGGCAGAGGCGACAGGCGCCAGAAAGCAGCAGACGGCCATCGCGGACAATGCGCCCTGCAGCCATCCCTTGCTTGCCCGGCTGGTCTCGTTCGTTCGCAGCGATCCCATCTGCTCCCCTCATTTTGTTTTGTTGCTCGTGTTTTGGCACTCGCAATGTCACCAAAATGAGGGGAATGTCAAAGCATGATGGGGCATCACCACGCGTGAACCGGCCCTACTTCTTGCGCTCGCGCTCGTCCGGCGTCAGGACGCCGTCCCCGTTACGGTCGAGCTTGTCGAAGGCGCGCGCCGGGCTCTGGTCCCACTCCGCCTGGCTGATCGCGCCATTGCCATCGGCATCGACCTTGCCGAAAGCGCGGCCGCTGAACCGCTTCACACGCTCGGACACCGCCAGCTCGAATTCGGACTGGGTGAGCCCACCCGAACCATCCGCGTCGAGATCCGCGAACGCTTCCGACCGGCGCGCGAGGAATTCGGCCTTGGATACATTGCCATCGCCATTTGTATCTGCCTGCTCGATGAGGGCTCCGGCATCCTGCGCCGTCGCTCCTTCTGCGCGAACCGGAAGAGCGAAAGCCGTTACCGTGATCGCGGCGGCGGCAATGAAAGACATGGGTTTCATCAGTAGGTTCCTTTCTGGGAGGGGGAAATTTCGGATTGAGTGCGGGCGCTGCCGGTCACCGAGGCGTAAGTCTCGTCGTAGCGGCGGTGCAGCGTCCCGAAGAGCCGGTCCCACACCAGGGTGTAGAGACCGTAATTGTAGTTGAACGTACGGTGATGCTGGTTGTGGCTGGTCGCGGTGTTCGCGTACTTGCCACCTGGCAGGGACAGGAGCTCCTTCGGATAGATCTCGTAACCAAGATGCCCGATGACATTGATCACGATCATCAGGGTCGAGACGATCAGGAATGCCAGCGGATGCATCGGCACGACGACCAGTATCAGGACGAAGCCCATCGCCTCGACCACGGCTTCAAGCGGATGGAAAGCGAAGGCGGCCAGAGGCGACGGGTTCGTCGACAGGTGATGCACCTTGTGTACACGCTCGAACACGCCGGGCAGGTGCATGAACCGGTGAGCCCAATAGAAATAGAAGTCGTGGACGAACAGCGCGACAGGAATTGAAAGCCAGAACCAGAGCCAACCGTACTGGTCCGGCCGCTTGTAAAGCGCGAGGATCCCGAACGCTTCGTTGAGGCGGAACACGGCCAGACCGACCAGTGCGAAAACGACAAATGAAGAGAGGGAGTAAAGGAACTCCCTGCGCATCTGCCCGGATGTAAACGGCACCGGCTGGATCCGGCGCGATGAGAGGTGGCGCCGGAACAGAAAGGTCGCCGCCAGGGCTCCACCCGCAAACAAGATATATCGGCCGAGCACGATCATCGCGACGGCTAGGCCGATCAAAATCGGTCCGGCGCCTGGCAGGTGATCATTGAGAAAGCTGGCGAGCATGATCGATACCTCGGCTTCTGGGGAACAAGGATAAAAATCGGTGGCCGGACCCACCGGGGAGGATCGGACAATCCGGCCACCGAGTGGGAGAGATTACTTGTCGACCGTGACCCAACGGGTGCGCGAACGGGTTTCACCATTCGGACCTGTCGCGGTCGTCGTTTTCGTCCCTTCTCCATCCCGCTCGACCGAGCGGTCGTAGGTCTCGCCGTTCGGACCGTAGAGTTCGGCGTCTTTCACATAGTCGCCGTTGTCGTCCACGTAGCGGGCGACGTCGCGACCGGCGGTTTCGCCATTGGGGCCGGTGACCGAGCCCGAGCGGCTGCAGGTGCCATCGGCGCAGGAAGCGCTGGTGTTGCTGGAAACGGTCTTGCCGGAATTCGTCGTCGTCGTGCCGCTGCGGGTGCGTGTGCCGGTCGTTTCGTCATAGCCAGCCTGGCTGGAACGCGAAGCGCCATAACCCTGGCCGGTCTGGACCGATCCCTGACGGGTCACGGTGCCGTTCTCGGCGCCGACCTGGCGGGTCGCCGTTGCCGTCCGGCCGTTCGAGTTCGACACGGTGGTCTGGCGGGAACGCTCGGCATTGGCGGCCGGGGCGAGCGCGATGACGCTGGCGAGGGTCAGCGAAGCGAGAATGGCGGGAAATTTCGCGGTGCGGGTCATGATGGTGGTCTCCTTGTCTTGGTGGGCTGACATTTGCCGGCCCGACACGGAGACATGTAGCGGGGCGCTGTAACCCCCGTTTTTCCTTGAGGTTTCCCTTTGTGACGTTTTGTAACCGGCCGCCTTTCGACAGTGGATTCTTAGGAACAAGGCCGTAAGTGTGAGGCATGGAACACACGCCCCTCATCCTGATCGTCGAGGATGACGACGAAATCCGCGAACTCGTCTGCGATTACCTTCGCACGAGCGGTTTCCAGGCACTTGGCGCGTCAAGCGGCGCGGACATGGACCAGGTCCTGGCCAATCAGTCGCCCGACCTGATCGTGCTCGACGTCATGCTGCCCGGAGGCGAGGATGGCCTCGCCATCTGCCGGCGCCTGCGCGCGACTTCCTCCGTACCGATCCTCATGCTGACGGCCCGGGCCGACGAAATCGACCGGATCGTCGGGATGGAGCTGGGTGCCGATGACTACATGGCCAAGCCATTCAGCCCGCGCGAATTGCTCGCGCGCATCCGGGCCATCCTCCGCCGCGCCGGCAACCAGGAACCCCGCACTGCCAATGAGGTCCGTTGCGCTCATCTCGTGATCAACTATGACCGCCGCGAAGTCCGGACTATCGACGGAACGCCGATTACCCTGTCGAGCGGGGAATATGCGTTGCTGACGGTTTTCCTGAGCCGGCCCCAGCGGGTTCTGGACCGGGACCAGTTGCTCGATCTCGCCAGCGGCCGGAGCCTTGGCGGATCGTTCGACCGCTCCATCGACGTTCAGGTCAGCCGCCTGCGCCGCAAGATCGAGCAGGACCCGGCCAATCCCACCCTGATCAAGACGGTCCGGAACGGAGGCTACATTCTCGCCGGCAAGGTTGGCCCCTGATGCGTTTCTCCATCGGCTCAGCCGTCGGCGTACGGGTGCTCGCGGTGATCGCCCTGCTTATCTTCGTCAGCCAGCTGGCAGCTGTCCTGATCGTCTGGCGGAACATGCAGTCGCGACCGGGCGCGGAGTATCGCCTGCCCCTGCCCGACCGGGTCGCTTCGATTGTCGAGATTATCGAAGCAACACCGCCAGACGAACGGAACCGGCTTCTGGAGGCACTGAACGGCCCGAACCTGGCGGTTCGGATCGAGCCGGCCCTTCCCGCGAATGAGCAAGAGGGCGGCCTACAGGTGCCGACATTCCGCCGGGCGATCGGACGTTACTCGGACGTCCTGAAAGACCGGGAAGTGATCGGAATGATCGGCCTCGGAGAACACGACCTGAGTGACATCAGGGAGGACTATACCGGACTTAGAGCCGCCTATCCCATGCGGCTGCTGATCGAGCTGCGTGATGACGGATGGCTTGTCGTCGAAACGCCGGACCTTCTGTCCGTGCGCGTCCGGCGCCTGCCCTTCGGATTCCTGGCGGGCCTCGCCGGCACGATCGTGGCCGCGCTCGCGGTCTGGGGCATCTGGCAGGAAGTCCGTCCCGTCCGTGACATGGCCAAGGCGGCAAGGAGCTTTGCCGAAAGCGGGCAGCCGTCACCGGTAACACCCGCTGGCGGGCGCGATGTACGGGCGCTGACCGAGTCCTTCAATGCGATGCAGGAACGTATCGCCGCGCTGATCGCGAACCGTACGCTGGTCATGTCGGCCATGACACACGACGTCCGCACCTACCTGACCCGGTTGCGCCTGCGCATCGAGGCACTGGAGCCGAAAAGCCGTGAGGCCGCCGAGCGCACATTGGCGGAGATCCAGGCCCTGCTGGACGACACACTGGCCTTTGCCGAAGCGGACAGCGCCCCTGACAGCGGCGACCCGGTCGAACTCGCCGCCATGCTGGACAGCATTCTCGCCTCCGGTCAGTTCCCGGAAGGCAAGGTCCGGTTGTTCCTTGATCGCCCTGCAACCGTGCCCGGCCACGCCGGACGTCTTCAGCGGGCGCTGGTGAACCTGATCTCAAATGCCGTGAAATATGGATCGGAAGCGGACGTGACGCTTTCCCGGTCGGGAGACCATGTCTTCGTTGCCATCGCCGATCGCGGTCCCGGCATTCCGGTCGAGGACCGCAAACGGGTCTTCGATCCCTTCTACCGCCGCGACGCTTCCCGGAATCGCAACGTCGAGGGTGCCGGCCTGGGACTCGCCATTGCCCACAATGTCATCCGCAGCCATGGCGGGACGATCACACTGACAGACAGGTCCGGAGGCGGACTGGTCGTGACAATTGACCTTCCGGCTATGCCGAAGGTGCCGTCTTACTGAAGCGAGGACAGGTACGCCACGATGGCGGCGCGCTTTTCCGGATCCCGTTCGCCCGGATAGGCCATGTAGGTACCGGGAACCACTTTCCGGGGCGACTCGATGAAGGTGGCGACGCCCTCGGCATCCCACACGATGCCTGAAGACTTCATCGCCGGCGAATAGCGAAACGCGGGTTCGGCGCCAGCAGTCCGGCCGATCAGTCCTGCGAGGCTGGGGGCAGCGAGGATCTCCCCCGGCTTGACCGAGTGGCAGACGGCGCACTGGCGTTTGAACAGCTGCTCGCCGTCCGGCGGATCCGCGCTTGCTGTCAGTCCAATTCCACATGCCGCGATGATCATGGAGAAAAGTCTCACCTTTGCCGATCCTGGTGTCATTCCCGATTCCAATCCGATTCCCTGCCTGCGGCCTGTTCCATAGGTGTCATTTGCAAGCTCTACGAGCCATTGCCTGAACCCAATGTGAAAAACTTTCGGCCGATGGTCAGTCGTTCATCACAGTCCGCGCATTCTGGAGCAGAATTGTAGTGGGACTTGCACATTCCGTGTGCGAAGCTGTCCGAGCAACGGGCAGAGCTTTGCCCGGCTAGGGTACAATCTTGCCACCAGCGGGCGCATTCAGGTTCGCTACATCCAAATTCCGCACATTTTCAATCACGTGCGGAAGAAAGTTGCGCGAATAGTGTGCGCGCCAATCCCGATCGAAAAAGTTTTCGCGCTTCTTCTAGGTAGTGCCTCGCCTGACTGGTAACAAACATGTAATAAATAAGTGGCCGGCGAAACTCTTCCGGAACCACAAGTGGGCTTAAGGGACGGGAGCGGCTTCCAGGGCAAGTGCTTTTTGAATCACTTTGACGAGGAAGTTCACATGATTAGACGTTGGTTCGGCGCATCCCTGGTTGCGTTGTCTATTTCCGCTTCGTGGGCAACGGCCCAAGAGCCAGGTATCCCTGATCCGATCGAACCTGAAGAATTGATGGTCGAATCCGAGATCGCGCCCGGCCCGAACGTGTTTGTCGCTTCGCCGGCCTGGGGTGGCGCAGGTGCAGTGACCGTTCTGTCTGCGGACGACCTGTCCTACAAGGGCAACTTCGCGACCGGCATGACGACCCAGTTCTTCCTCGGCCCGGACGCCACGGTCGGCTATGTCGCGTCGGCCTTCCCTGAGCGCATCACCTACGGCCCGATCAAGGCCTATTTCCAGAAGTTCGACGTCAAGACGCTGGAAACGACCCAGGAAATCGAGATCCCGCCCCAGTTCGCGCAGACCATGGCCCAGCAACCGGGCATGAGCATCAGCGCCGACGGCAAGTGGGGCTTCGTCCAGAACGCAACGCCGGCCACCTCCGTCACGGTGCTTGACCTGAAGGCCGGCACGGTTGCTTCCGAAATCCCGAACCCCGGCTGCTGGGGCATCTACCTCGCTGAAAAAGGCTCCAAATTCTCCAGCCTCTGCGGTGACGGCACGATGCTGACGGTAGAGCTGACCTCCAAGGGCAAACTGAAGAGCCAGGCGTATAGCGACCAGATCTTCGATGTGGAAACCGACCCGCTGTTCGTCCACTCGCAACGCGTCGACGGCAAACTCGTCTTCACCACTTTCGGCGGCAAGTTCGTGTTCGTGTCGGATACCGGCAAGAAGGCCACCGTGGTCGACAGCTGGTCCTACACGGACGGCATTGAAGGCGACTGGGCACCGGGCGGCTATGAAGTGCTGGCCTATAACGCGCCGAACGGCGTGATGTTCGTGACCATGCACCCGGATGCGAAGCTCGGCAGCCACAAGGATGGCGCATCGGAGCTCTGGGCGATCGACATGAAAACCAAGACGGTGCTCTACCGTTCCTATGTGGAGCACATGACGCATATCGCCGTCACCGGCGATGCCGAAGCACCGGTTGTCTTCGGCGTCGATTCGCACGGCGGCTCGGTCTACCGCTACGAAATCGATCCGACGGCGAAGTTTGCAGCGAAGTTTACCGACACACTCAAGATCCTGGATGCAGGCTACGTGGTGGTGAAATAATCTGATGCAGACCATGCTTCTCCTCACTCACACGACCATCGCCTGCTTCCTGGCGTTGCTGTTCGTGCGGGCAGCGCTGCACAAGCTGGGAGACCGCTACCGTTTCCAGGGCATCCTGGCGGATTATGGTCTCCTGCCGGAAGGCACGCTCACCGTTGCAGCCTTTGCCGTGCCGGTGATCGAGCTCGCCGCAGCGGTGATGCTGATCATGCCGGCGACCCGGCCGGTCGGCGCCGCCCTCGCGGGCACGCTTCTGACCGGTTACGCCATCGCCATGGCGATCAGCCTAGCCCGCGGGCAATACCTGATGGACTGTGGCTGTGGCGGCGCACCGGAACCGATCAGCTGGATGCTGGTCGCCCGGAATGCGGGCCTTGTCGCTCTCATCGCCCCGACGGCCACGGGCCTTGTCGAACCGGCCGCGCCGAGCTTCGCGCTCGATGCGACCGCCCTTGGAATGGCGACCCTGTTTCTCCTTCTCTGGCTCACTGCAGAGGCCATGCTGGCCAATGCCCGACGGATGAGTGAAGGCCTGCCGGGTCCTGCAGTCACATGGAGTGCCTCATGATGGTCAGTATCCTAAGCTTTGCGGTCGCAGCCCTATGGCTCGTCGTCATCGCCATGGCCCTCATGATGTGGGTGATGCTTCGGCAGATCGGTGTGCTGTACGAACGAGTCGCGCCGGTCGGCGCCCTGATGGATCAGGCCGGGCCGCAGGTTGGCGAGGCAAGCCCCGTCTTCCCGTTGCAGAGCCTGACCGGTGGCATGGTCCGTGTCGGCGCCTCGGGGGCGAAGGCCATGCTGGTCTTCTTCCTCTCGCCCACCTGCCCGGTCTGCAAGCAACTGCTGCCGGCGCTCACCGGCATCCAGGCGGCTGAGAAGGCCTGGCTGGACGTGGTGCTCGCCAGCGACGGTTCGCAGGACAAGCATCTGGAATTCATCAGCAAGCAGAAGCTGTCGAACTTCCCTTATGTCCTGTCGACCGATCTCGGTATGGCCTACCGGGTCCAGCGCCTGCCCTTCGCAGTGCTGGTGGATCAGACAGGCGTTGTACGTGCCAAGGGCCTGATCAACAATCGCGAACAACTGGACAGCCTGTTCAACGCGCTGGATGCAGGCGTCGCCTCCTTCCAGCAGCTGAAGTCGATCCGGGAGGCAGGATAGTGCCCCGAACGGAATGACACGCAGAATCAGACAGCATTGAAAAAGACGACGCAAATTCAGGAAATTCAGGAGAGACAAAAGTGTTGAAAGTCATTGAACGGATCCAGAGCGCCCTCAGCGGCCTCGTTGAAAACTCCGCCCGCCGCAGCGCCCGCCAGCATGGCCGCCGTAGCGCGCTGGCGAAACTGGGCGGCGTGATGGTCGGCGGCACGGCCTTCGCTGCCCTTCCCTTCGACCGCGCCTGGGGCGCCACGCCTTCCGCTGGCGACGGCACCTATGACGACAAGAGTTGCGACTACTGGCGCTATTGCGCCCTGGATGGCTTCCTCTGCACAACGGCTGGCGGCAGCAAGTCGAGCTGCCCGGTCGGCGCCGAAGCCTCGCTCGTCTCCTGGGTCGGCACCTGCCACAACCCCGGCGACAATCGCGACTACCTGATCTCCTACTATGACTGCTGCGGCAAAACGGCCTTCTCCGGCGCTCAATTCTGCCTGCGGAGCGAAGGTGAACGCCCGGCTTACTCCATGGGCCTGCACAACGATATCAACTGGTGCATGTCGAACGCGAACAAGGGCTATCACTGCACCGTGGCGCTCGTCGTGGGAGTTGCCGAATAATGCTTGTACGGACGCTTGCCGCCGGTCTGGGACTTGCCGGGCTTATTGCCCTGGCGGTCCCGCTGGGTATTTCTGCCGAAGAGCAGGCGTCTTACGGCGTGGACGAACACGACAAGGTCGTCCGCAAGATGTCGTCTGCAAAGTCTCTCTATCTCCTGAAATGCTCGGGCTGCCATAGAGTGGATGGAACCGGCGCAATCGAAGCTGGCATTCCGCCTTTCCCCGGCTTTATCGCACCGCTGGCACGAAATCCGGACGGGCGCGTCTATATCGCCCACGTGCCCGGGGTCATCGGATCGCGGCTGAGCAACGAACAGCTGGTCGATGTCCTGAACTATGTGATCGACGAATGGTCCGGAGAGGACGCGGGCGACACACCCAGGTTCACGGTGGAAGAATTCGCGGCACTGCGGGAGGTGCCTGTGACCAATGTCGTAGAGTTTCGGCGTGACGTCGTCACGCAGATGACGGCGGCCGGTGATCCGGTTGCTGACTACCCGTGGCCATAGACTGACGGGTCTGTAGCCACAAACCGGCTCCCCCAGGAAACCGGGCCGGCTAAAAAACGGGGGTGCTGTCCCGGCCAGGGCAGCGCGACCCGATAACAATAAAGGGAGAAAAAACATGAGCAAGCGCCTCCGCACCGCGGAGGGGCACAGGGAAGTTGTGTCTGAATTAGGAACCAAGAAATGCGCGATAGAGAGTTTGGTAGTTTGATCTCGAAGGCAATTCCCCGGTACGGGAAGCTGCTGATGAGTGTGTCGGGAGTCGCGCTTGCGATGTCTCTGATGATCGCACCGCAGGCCCATGCCGATGAGGAGGCAGAAGCCAGCGAAAACCTGATGTTCGAAAAGGTGACTGTGACCGCCCAGAAGCGTGAACAGGACCCGCAGGACGTCGGCATCGCCATCACGGCACTGAATGGCGACCAGCTGGAAGCCCTCGGTTACACCAATGCCCAGGATATCGCGGCATTCTCGCCCGGTGTCGTCTCGGTCCAGCCGAACGGCGAAGGCAGCTACTCGTTCGCCATCCGCGGCGTGGCAAACAACGACCTCTCCACGAACGTCGAAAGCCCGGTCGCCGTCTATGTCGACGAAGTCTATATCAGCCAGATGTCGGCCACCGGCTTCCTCCTGTTCGATATCGACCAGGCCGAAGTCCTGCGCGGCCCGCAAGGCACCCTGTTCGGCCGCAACGCGACCGGCGGCCTTGTTCAGTACACGACCGTCAAACCGCAAAAGGAATTCGGCGGCTTCGGCAACGTCTCCTACGGCCAGTACGACGACATGATGCTGGAAGGCGCCGTCAACATTCCTCTGAATGACTGGATCTATGCCCGTATCTCCGCGGCGCAGCACACCTCCACCGGTTACATCACCAACCGTGAGCACCCGGAAGAGAAGCTGAACAACAATGACGACTACGCAATCCGCTTCCAGCTGCTGATGGAACCGACGGACGACCTCAGCATCTTGCTGAATGCCCGCGTCGGCGGCCAGGAAATCCGCACCGGCTTCTTCGAGTACAAATCTGCCGTCGACGGCGGCGGCCAGTACACACCGGGCGTCCTAAACGAGTTCCTCGGGAACTACGAAGACACGGACAATGACGTGTGGGCGGGCGACTATGACACCCGCGGCCACAACATCTCCGACACCGAAGGCTACACTGCCACAGTGAAATGGGATGTCGGCAACTGGAAGCTCACGTCGATCACTGACTACCAGACCAACTTCCGTGACTATATCGAGGACACGGACGCAACGCCGGTCCGCGCATACGAATACTTCCAGACGAACGATGCCGAACAGTTCTCGCAGGAACTGCGCGCGGCGACCCAGGTCGGCCCTGTCGACTTCGTGGCCGGTATCTACTACATGGACCTGCAGAGCAAGGACTCTACGGGCGGTATCGCGCCCCTGCTTTATATCGACCCGGACAATGGCATCTTCGAAGAAGATGTGATGACCGATCCGACGCTGGCAAACGGCGACCGGACCCCGTCTGAATCCTCGACCAAGTCAGCGTCGATCTTCGCGCAGGGCGAATACGCCTGGAAGGACTTCACCTTCATCGGCGGCCTCCGGTATATCCAGGAGAAACGCGATTTCATCTCGGCCCGCGAAGACGTGCACTTCGACGAGAACGCCACGAGCGGGCTCGATCCGCGCACCGAGGTGATTTACACCTACTCGACCTTCGACCCGGCGGAGCGCGACTTCGATATGTGGTCCTGGCGCCTGCAGGCGAACTGGCAGCCCACGGACGACCTGCTGACCTATATCAGCTACAACCGCGGCGTGAAGTCCGGTGGCTTCTCCCAGCCGCCTTACGATCCGCAGGATCCGCTGCTGGCCGACCCTGCCCTTCTCTCATATGAGCCGGAAGAACTGGACGCCTATGAAATCGGCGCCAAGTGGGATGCCATCCCAGGCAAGCTGCGCATCAACGGCGCCGCTTACTATTACGACTATGGCAACTACCAGGCCTACACCGCATTCCCGGGCAGCCTTGGCGACGCCACGATCAACGCACAGGCCAAGAACAAGGGGGCCGAAGTGGAGATCCAGGCTGCCCCGATCGACGGCCTGACGACCCAGCTCGGCGTCGGCTATGCCGACATCAAAGTGACGGACGTTCTCGGCTTCGAGGGCATGACGCTGACCTCGGTGAACTCGCCGGAATGGAACATCAACGGCCTCATCCGCTATGAATTCCCGGTTGGCTCGGCAGGCAATCTCGCCCTGCAGGCAGATGCGCAATACCAGTCCGAGCACTATTTCGGCCTCGACGTGACACCGGCAACGACGGAAAACGGCTACACCGTGGCCAACGTCTCGGCCACCTGGATGCCCGCCGACGCCAACTGGAAGTTCGGCGTCTCGGTGGAGAACGTCTTCAACGAAGAGTACATCGTCCAGACCTTCGACCTGTCCGACTGGATTGGCATGATCGAGGAATACTACGGCAAGCCGCGCTGGGTCCGGGCGAAACTGAGCTGGGAGTTCTAGGACTCCCTTACCGGAAGGGGCGGGCCGGCTTCGTCTCCCCGTCGAAGGCCGCGTGCCCGCCCCTTCTCGATTACCGTGTCATGCCGGTTCGGCTCTTCCGCGGGCCTCCGATCCGTGACAGCGCGCTGGCGCACAGGGGAAAAATCGGCACTTTGCACCCCCTTAAATTGAACCCGATTGGCAGGCGAGTCCCGAGGGTGGCTCGCCTGCCTGCTCATTGGGCAGGGGTCGTATTGGATTGTTGCTGTCAATTCAGTTTCATTCCATTTCTCCGTAGCTTCCTCTGACGGGAAAAATATCGTCCTTCAGTGGATTGACTACAGATCGCGTCGATTGGCGCGAGCGTTTCCGGAGCAGCTTCCCCATGTGCTCCGCCTACTGACTTGTTACATTTTGTTTTCGCAAAACATTGATTTGAAGCGTCTGGCGGAAAAAATTAACCCACCGACGGGGCAGCGTATTGTGCACGGCAATAAATGTCGGGTCAGCCATGAAATTCCATCTTCTCTCCGCCACCGCCGTCGCGGCGCTCAGCGTTTCCAGCCAGTTCGCGGCCTTCGCGGACGCCTCCAACGAGGACGAAACCCATCGCCTGGAAGTCGTCACCGTGACGACCCAGAAGCAGGAACAAACCCTCATCGACGTTCCGATCAACGTCTCCGTGACCGACCAGTCGATGATCGACAAGCTCGCAACGGACGACCTCGAGGACCTCGGCAACTTCATTCCGGGCCTGCAGGTTCAGGCACAGAGCCTCAACGCACCGAGCTATTCGCTCCGCGGCGTGGTTTCCGATAGCGGCACGCCGCGCGTCGCCCTGTTCCAGAACGGTGTTGCCGTCGGTAACCCGAGCTACGGGTCGAACCTCGCCATTTTCGATATGGAGCGCGTCGAGGTTGTCAAAGGACCGCAGGCGACCCTGTTCGGTCAGGGCGCCCTCGTCGGTGGCATCAACTTCATCCAGAACCGCGCGTCGCTTGAAGGGAACTCCGGCGAACTGACCCTGGAAGGCGGCGACTACAGCTTCGTCCGTGCAGAAGGCAACTATAACTGGGCGGTCAGCGACACGCTCGCGCTTCGCGTTGCCGGCCAGATCAAGAACATGGACGGATACGTTCCGAACACGTCCAATTCGCCGGATCTGATGGGTCAGGACACAACCGCGCTCCGGACTGCCCTCCACTGGGCCCCGACCGACAAGCTCACCGCCGACGTCTTCGTGAACTACCAGGAAGACGACTCGACCGGCACGCAGTTCACCTCGGGTTTCTTCCCGGTCAACGGCAAGGTCGATCCGTATGGCGCCACCGCCATGAACATCAACGACGACCAGGTCCGCAGCAAGCTCGGCAACGATCGCGAGATGTTCTATGTCACGGCCAATATCGGATACGATCTCAACGACTCCTGGTCGCTCACCTCGCTGACCGACTACCGCAACCTGACCTCCAAGGAAGCATGGGATTCCGACGGCGCCGACTTCAGTCTGCTTCAGTTCTACCAGGCCCGCAAGGCGAACACGTTCAGCCAGGAACTGCGCCTGAACTACGATGCCGGTGGCAAACTCACCGCCTTCTTCGGCGGCAACTATTTCACCATCAACAGCCACGACCAGCTGCTCTTCTCGACCGATGAAGCTTATGCCCAGTCCCTGTTTGCGCCGACGCTTGCCGGTGCTGCAGGCCTGACCGTTCCCCAGGTCCAGGGCTACCTCACCCTGCTCGGCATACCGGGCGGCGCAAATTTCGGCAGCTTCGACACGCCCCTGCAGTATTCCGCCCTCGGCGCGCTCCTGCTCGGCCAGGCTATCCCGCTCTACGGCGAACACCTCGAGCAGCAGCTGTCGACCGACGACCGGAACACCTATGACCTCTTCGGCGATATGACCTATGCGGTCACCGACCGCCTGAAGCTCACGGCCGGCATCCGCTATACCAAAGAGGAACTGGAAGCCAGCACGATCGGTGCTGTCCTGAAGTCCAACCCCTACCTCGGCGGCCTGAATGGCGTCACCCTGCAACCGAGCCTTCTGCTCAGCGCAGCGACGCTCGGTCAGGAAGCCTCGGCGTCCGAAGACACCGACGGCGCCTTCACGTGGCGTCTGAATGCCGCTTACCGGATCACGGATGATATCAACACCTGGGTCGCTTACGGCCGTGGCCGCCGCCCGGAAGTCCTGTCGGCATCCGGCGCTGTCTACAGCCTGATCGACGCGGAGACACTGGACAACGTCGAAGCCGGTATCTTCGGCCGCTTCTTCGACGACCGCCTGCAGATGACAAGCTCGGTCTACTATGGGCAGTACAAGGACTTCCAGACGACGCGCTTTGATCCGATCAACGGCGTCTTCATCACCGAGAACTCGGGTAACGCGACGCAGTACGGCCTCGAATTCGACGGTCAGGCCCTGCTGAACGATTATGTCCGCCTGCTGGCAACCTACGCCTTCACCCACTCGGAATACGACAAGAAGGATGACAACGGGAACCCGCTGCAGTTTGCAGGCAACAAGTTCCGTCTCAGCCCGGAGCACAGCTTCTCGCTTGCTGCAGACGTCACGATCCCGGCCGGCAAGTTTGGCGATGTCTCGATCGTTCCGAGCTATATCTGGAAGAGCAAGCACTTCTTCGAAGACGACAACGGCTTCGACTATGCCGCAGACGGCAATGGCGGTTTCGTGCGGACGCCGGAAATGTATCCGGACGGCACGATCGTTCAGGAATACCAGAATGCCTACGGTGTCGCGAACCTTCGCGTCGGCTTCGACAGCGCGAGCGAGCGTTGGGGCGCCTATGTTCTGGGTGAGAACCTGTTCGATGAGGAATACCTCATCGACGTCGGCAACACCGGTGGCGCTTTCGGCCTGCACACCATCATTCGCGGCAAGCCGCAGATGCTGAAAGCCGGCGTCTACTTCAAGTTCTGATCGTAACTCGCCGGGGCGGGCCCTCCCGCCCCGGCATCCCATTCAGAAATGACATTCCGCAGTCCCGGCCAGCAGGCCCAGACGGAGACCACAGGGGAGCGCAACGCCATGAAGAAACTTCTCGCCGCATCGGTTCTTGTCCTGGCCGCCTGCGCCAGCGCCCCCGCCACTCCGCCTGCATCCCTGGCCGAAGCCGCTACTTCCGCGGCGCCAGAAGCGCCGGCATGGAAAACCCTGACCGGTGAACGTCCGATCGTGATCGCTCACCGCGGTGCCAGCGGCCTCTATCCCGAACACACAATGATGGCCTACAGGACCGCTATCGCCCAGGGCGCCGATTTCATCGAGCCTGACCTGGTCATGACCTCCGATGGCGTTCTGATCGCTCGCCACGACCTCTACCTGTCCGCCACAACCGACGTCTCAGATCATCCCGAATTCGCGGACCGCAAGAAAGTGCGCGTCACGCCGTTCGGCGAGCAGGAAGACTGGTGGGCGGATGACTTCACCTTTGCCGAGATCCAGACCCTGAAAGCGCGCCAGCAGTTCGAAGGCCGCGACATGGAATATAACGACCAGTTCGACATCGTGACCTTTGACGAGATCATGGACCTCGTCCTCGCCGAAGCGGCCAAGGGACATAAGGTCGGTCTGCATGTCGAAGCAAAATGGCCGGGCCACTACACTGAGATCGGCAAGGGTCTCGCTGATCCGATCCTGAATGCCATGACGGCAAAAGGCCTCAAGGAAGCCGGCGTGCCGGTGTTCATCCAGTGCTTCGAGCCCCAGTTCCTGGCCGAAGTCGCAACCAAGAGCGACCTGCCCCTTATCCAGAATCTCGTCGGCGCGCCCTATGCCGCCATGATGGGCCTCGACTACAAGCTCGAGGACATTCCCACGGCGGGCGTTGGAGCCGACGTCTCGTACATCTTCAACAAGGATGGCACCCGGACGGATTTCGTCGAGCGCGCCCACAAGCTCGGCCTGCTGGTTCACGTCTACACGGTGCGCGACGACCGGCCGGACCCGGGCTTCGCAGACTCCCGCGCGGAACTGAAGGCTCTTTTCGACGCCGGCATTGACGGCGTGTGGGCAGACTTCCCGGCAACCGCGATCGCCGTTCGCGACGATCAATAGGTTTGTTCCACCGGGCTGAGGCGCTCCGTGGCAAATTGCATTCTGGAAAGTCCGGCCCTAAAGCCGGGCCTCGTCCTCATCCATCTCGGCGCCGAAGATTTTCAGGATCACGCCCTTCATCATTTCCAGCAAGGCCGCGCGCTCCTGTTCCGGGTGGCGAAGCGTCCGGGCGGGCAGGCCCGAGAACATGGTGAAGATAAGTTCGGTCCGCTTCTGCGGTGCATCGATGCCAGCCTTTTCGAGCACGGCGGCAAACCGGTTCCGCATCTGCTCGTCATGATGCTGGAGGATGGCGGCGATTTCGGGGTTCCGCTGCGCTTCCGCCAGGATCTCGAAATTCAGAACGGTCCGGAACGGGTCCTTGTCGGTCGAGGAGATCGCGGTCACGAGTTCGACCAGTTCGGCGCGCATGTTCTCGGGCGAGAGGTGCTCGAAGGCCTCGATACTGGCCGCCTGACGCTCCATCTCGAGCTTCACCACCGCCTGGATGAGATCGTCCTTGCGCCCGAAATAGTGGTAAAGGTGCCCGACGCTGATCGCGCAATCCTCGGCGATCCCTGAAATTCCGGCGCCGTGAAAGCCTTTTTCCGCGAAATTTTTTTCCGCGCATTCAAGGATTTCGCAGATTCGTGCTTCGCGTTTTGCCGCGACCTTTGAAACACGCATTTCACTCATCCTGTCATTCCGCCCTTTTGTTGTGCGCGCGCATCTTGACTTTGTGCGTTGCAGCATTAGATAGAGCGCTCATTCTATAATGTCCATAGTCCTCCCAAAAAGTTGCAGTCAAGGATCATTCATGCTGATCGCAAAGAAGAGCCTCCCGGCATTCGCGCTCGCTTCGGCGCTGCTGCTTGCCGCTTGCGGCAATGCCGGCGCCGGCTCTCAGATGGCCGAGGCCCCCGTCCCCACAGTCGAAACGATGACGGTCCGGATGACCGATGTGCCGAACGTGATCGAACTGTCGGGCCGCGCCCGCGCCTTCGCAGAAGCTGAAATCCGCCCGCAGGTCACCGGCATCATCAGCCAGCGCCTCTTCAAGGAAGGCGATGTCGTGAAGAAGGGCCAGGCGCTCTATCAGATCGACGCTGCCGAGTACGCCGCCAATGTCCGCAGCGCCGAGGCCGCCCTCGCCAGCGCGCAGGCCAATGCCAGCGTCGCGCGCGAAACCGCTGGCCGCTTCGAACGGCTCGCCAAGATCAATGCGGTCAGCCAGCAGGAATATGATCAGGCAGTCGCCACGGCCAGCCAGGCCGAGGCCGCGATCGGCATCCAGAAGGCCGCCCTCGACCGCGCCCGCATCGACCTTGCGCGCACCAAGATCACCTCCCCGATCGAAGGCCGCATCGGCCGCTCCGCGTTCACGCAGGGTGCGCTGGTGACCGAGAACCAGACCGATCCGCTGGCCCGCGTGCTGCAGACCGATCCGATTTATGTCGACCTGACCGTGTCCAGCGCCCGCATCCTCAGCTGGCGCCAGCAGATGGCTGAAGGCAAGATCGCGACGACCAAGGAGAACACGGTCCCGGTCGATATCTATCTTGCAGATGGCGCGCCCTATCCGCTTCAGGGTCAGCTTGAGTTCAGCGAAGTGAATGTCGAGGAAAGCGCCGGCACGGTTGCCGTCCGCGTCGTCGTTCCGAACCCGGACGGCCTGATCCTGCCCGGCATGTTCGTTCGTGCGAAATTCGTCGCCGGGTATTATGAAGATGTCGCGACGCTGCCTCAGTCAGTTGTCAGCCGCACGCCCACCGGCGATGCCTCGGTCATGGTCGTCGACAAGGACGGCATCGTCCAGCAACGCCAGATCACGGTCGAACAGAATGCCGACAATTCCTGGACGGTTCTCTCGGGTCTCACCCAGGGTGAACAGGTCGCCACGGCCAAGCTCCAGTCCATCCGTTCGGGCATGAAAGTCGATCCGCGCTCCGCGAGCGAGCAGACATCCGCGGCGCAGGAAACGCGCGGCGGCTCCAAGTAAAGCATCCGGAATATCCCAATGGCAAAGTTCTTTATCGATCGCCCGGTTTTCGCCTGGGTGATTGCGATCCTCATCATGCTTGCAGGTGGGCTCGCCCTGCGAACCCTTCCGGTAGCGCAATACCCTGATGTCGCGCCGACCACGGTCAGCATCCGCGCCACCTACCCCGGCGCATCGGCCCAGGCTGTTGAAAACTCCGTCACCCAAATTATCGAGCAGCAGATGACGGGCCTAGACGGGCTCGACTATGTCCACTCGACGTCCAGTTCCGACGGATCTGCCACGCTCACGCTGGCTTTCCGTCCGGGTACGGACCCCGACATCGCGCAGGTTCAGGTCCAGAACAAGCTGTCGCTGGCAAACCCCTTCCTTCCGGAACAGGTGCAACGCCAGGGCGTGACCGTCAGCAAGGCCAGCACCGGCTTCCTGCTGATCGGGTCGGTCTATTCGCCGGATGGCACCTTCGACCAGACGGACCTCGGCGACTATGTCCGCTCGAACATGTACGACACGATCAGCCGCCTCGACGGCGTCGGCAGCGTGCAGGCTTTCGGATCGCCCTACGCCATCCGCGTCTGGCTGAAGCCGGCCAAGCTCGTCGAGTACAACCTGATGCCCAGCGACGTGGTTCAGGCGATCAGCGCCCAGAACGCCCAGATCTCATCGGGCGCCCTCGGCGGCGCGCCTTCCGTGGAAGGCCAGGAAATCAACGTCACGATAACGCTGCAGTCCCTGCTGTCGACGCCGGAGCAGTTCCGCAACCTTCTCCTGCGGACCACCACGGAAGGCGGATCCGTCCGCCTCGGCGATGTCGCTGACGTGGAACTCGGCGCCGAGAACTACGCCTTCATCTCCCGCTTCAATGGCTATCCCGCGACGGGTTTTGCCGTGTCGCTCGCCACCGGCGCCAACGCATTGGACACCGCAGAAGGCGTGAAGAAGGCGGTTGAAGAGATGTCGCATAGCTTCCCGGCCGGCATGTCCTATGCCTTCCCGGTCGATGCGACGCCGTTCATCGAAACCTCGATCCACGAAGTCCAGAAAACCCTTCTCGAAGCCATCGTCCTGGTCTTCGTGGTCATCTTCGTCTTTCTGCAGAGCTTCCGCGCTTCGTTCATTCCGCTGATCGCTGTGCCGGTCGTCCTGCTCGGCACGTTCGGCGTCCTGCTTGTCATGGGCATGTCGATCAACACGCTGACCATGTTCGCCATGGTGCTCGCAATCGGCCTGCTCGTCGACGACGCCATCGTCGTCGTGGAGAACGTCGAGCGCGTGATGTCAGAGGACAAGCTGCCGCCCCGCGAAGCCACAGTCCGCTCGATGGAGCAGATCACCGGCGCCCTGGTCGGTATCGCCGTCGTCCTCTCCGCCGTCTTCATCCCGATGGCCTTCTTCCCGGGCTCCGCGGGGGTCATCTATCGCCAGTTCTCGGTCACGATCGTGTCGGCCATGGCCTTGTCTGTGATGGTGGCAATTGTCCTGTCTCCGGCGCTTTGCGCCACCTTGCTCAAGCCGAGCCACGGTTCTGCGAACTCCGTGTTCTCGGCCCCGGCGAGGATCTTCAACAACGGGTTCGACCGGTTGTCGCGCGCCTATGAAGGCGCCGTCACCCGGGCGATGCGCCGCCGCGGCATCATGCTCGGCGTATTCGGCCTCATCGTCGCCATCACTGGCCTTGGCTTCACCCGCCTGCCTTCGTCCTTCCTTCCTGAAGAAGACCAGGGCAGCTACTTCACCCTCGCCCAGCTGCCGGCCAATGCCAGCCTCGAACGGACGAGCGCGGTAATGGAAGAGGTCGTCAACTACTACCAGACCAGCGAAGCCGACAACGTTCAGGGCATTTTCTCGCTCGCCGGCTTCAGTTTCGCCGGCCAGGGACAGAACAACGGCATCGCGTTCGCCTCGCTCAAGGACTGGTCGGAACGCCCCGGCAAGCAGAACTCGGTGCAGGCCATTGTCGGCCGCGCCATGGGTTCCCTGTCGCAGATCGACCAGGCCCAGGTCTTCGCCGTCGCTCCCCCCGCCATCCGCGAGCTTGGCAACTCGAGCGGCTTCGACCTGTTCCTCCAGAATACCGGCAGCCTCTCCCATGAGGAATTCATGGGCCTGCGCAACCAGCTGCTGGGCATGGCTTCACAGGATCCGCGTCTCGCCGGCGTCCGTCCGAACGGACTGGAAGACGGACCCGAGTTCAATATCAATCTCGATTACCAGAAGGCCCAGGCCCTCGGCGTGTCGGTCTCCGACGCGACCAACCTCATGTCGGTTGCTTTCGGCGGCACATACGTCAACGACTTCATCGACCGTGGCCGCATCAAGCGCGTCTACGTGCAGGGCGCCGCCGAGGACCGGATGCAGCCGGATGACCTGTCCGACTGGTTCGTCCGCACGTCCACCGGGCAGATGGCCCCGCTCGACGAGATTGTCAGCACCAACTGGACCTATGGCCCGCCCCAGCTGCAACGCTTCAACGGCGTGCCTGCCTTCAACATCCAGGGCTCGGCCGCCCCCGGCCAGAGCTCCGGTGTGGCCATGGACGCAATGGAACAGCTGATCGCCCAGCTTCCCGGCGGTGTCCGGGCGGAGTGGAGCGGCCTCAGCCGCCAGGAACGCCAGTCCGGCAACCAGGCGATGGCGCTCTATGCCATCTCCATCCTGTTCGTGTTCCTCTGCCTTGCCGCACTTTATGAAAGCTGGGTGGTTCCGATTTCCGTGCTGCTCGTGGCTCCGCTCGGCGTCGCGGGTGCCGTTGCCGGTGCCAATATCGGCGGCTTCGCGAATGACGTGTTCTTCCAGGTGGGCCTGCTGACCACGGTTGGCCTCGCCTCCAAGAACGCCATCCTGATCGTGGAATTCGCCCGCTCGCTCGAAGCACAGGGCAAGGATGTCGTCTCGGCCTCCATCGAGGCCGTGCGGATGCGTATCCGCCCGGTCCTGATGACCTCCTTCGCGTTCGGCTTCGGCGTCCTTCCGCTTGCGCTCAGCAGCGGAGCCGGGGCTGCCGGCCGGAACGCCATCGGCACAATCGTCCTCGGCGGCGTTATCGCAGCCATGACTTTCAGCCTCCTCTTTGCGCCGCTCTTCTATGTCATCGTGCGCAAGCTTACGACGCGCCGCCCCAAGGCGGACGCAGAAACGGGAACGCCCGCATGAAAACCGCCACTCTGATCACCGCTGCCGTCAGCACGATCACGCTCGCTGGCTGCGTAAACCTCGCTCCGGACTACCAGCGCGGCGCCCTGCCCGTGCCGGCGGAACTTCCGGTCCAGACGCCGGCTGCAGGTGCGGAAGCCCTGCGCTGGAATGACGTGATCGTATCGAGCGCGCTGCAGCAGGTTATCGACACCGCCCTGACCGAGAACCGCGACCTGCGTGTCGTGGCGGCCAATGTCCGCGCCGCACGCGGGAACCTCGCGGTTTCGAGGTCCACCCTCTGGCCGGAAGCCGCCCTGAGCGGCACGGCGCAGGCTGGCGACACATTCGACGAAGGTTCATCGGGGCAGACCCGCTTCCTGGACAGCACCTATGCGCAAGTCGGCGTCTCTGCCTGGGAACTCGACTTCTTCGGCCGGGTCCGGAATCTCAACGAAGCTGCGCTGCAGGCCTATCTCGCCACCGAAGACGGCGAACGCGCCGCGAAGATCTCCCTTGCCGGGACGGTCGCGGAAACCTGGATGCAACTCGCCGCAGACCGGGAGCTTCTCAAGCTCGCCAACCGGACGGCCGCGAGCCAGTCGGAAAGCCTGTCCCTGACGCAGGAACTGTTCTCCGCCGGGACCGCCAGCGAGCTGGACGTCCGCCGGGCGTCGGCATCGGTGGCCCAGGCACAGGCGCAGGCCGCGCAATACGAAGCCGCTGTTCGCCGCGACACGAATGCTTTGCAGCTCCTCGTCGGCAAGCCCGTACCGGACACGCTCCTCGCGGAAGCGACTCTCTTCCCGGCTCCGGTAAAGCTCAACCTGCCGGTCGGCCAGTCTTCGGACGTGCTGCTCGAGCGCCCGGACGTTCGCGCGGCCGAAGCGCGCCTGATCGCTTCCAATGCCAACATCGGCGCCGCCCGCGCCGCTTATTTCCCGTCCATCTCACTGACCGGCGGTGTCGGCGTCGCAAGCGGCGACCTCGACGACCTCCTGAATGGCGATGGATCGAGCGGATGGACTTTCGGGCCGAGCATCAGCCTGCCTATCTTCGATTTCGGCCGCCGCCGCGGAAACGTGGAGGCCGCAAAGGCCGATGCCGATGCCGCGCTCGCGACCTATCAGGGCACGATCCAGCAGGCTTTCCGCGAAGTGGCCGATGCCATCGCCGTCTCGGAAACGATCGACCGCCGCCTGACCGCGCTCGAACAGCTGACGGACGACACGAAAGTCACGTTTGAACTCTCCGGCGAACGGTTCAAATCCGGTCTCGATGGCTACCTCACGGTCCTCGACGCGCAGCGCGAATACTACAATGCGCAACAGCAGTGGATTCTGGCGAGCCTCGACAACAACCTGAACAGCATTGCCCTCTACAAGGCGCTCGGCACCTGGAGCGACGAATAGCCGGTCAGGCCTCGCGCCCGGCCGCGTTCGCTGTCCAGACACGCAGGTAATTGCCGCCCAGGAACGCTGCGAGGTCCGCCTCGGTCATGCCCTTTCGCTTCAGGATCGCGACGAGGTCGGGCAGCCGGCGATAGTCGTCGAACACCGGCTTGTAGTTGCCGTCCATGTCGGACCCGAGGCAGACATGCTCGATCCCGACCTGATCGGCCAGTTCGAGGATACGGTCGGCGAAGCCGGCAAGATTGCTGATCTCGATCCCGGCCGGCCAAGCCCCGATGATGCCGCCCGCTTCCGTCGCCGCGCGGGCGAGCTCGAGCGAGATGAAGCGCGGGTGATAGGCATGCGCCGAGTTGATCTGCGCATGTGAGAACAGGACCGGCCGTGTGCTGACTTCCAACGCGCGGAAGGCGCCCGCCTCCGACATGTGCGACAGGTCCACAATCATGCCGAGACGGTTCATTTCCCGGACGATGGCATCTCCCGCAGGCGTCAGTCCGTTGTATTGCGGCTCATTCGTCATGGAGTCGGCAAGATCGTTCGTGCGGTAATGCACCAGCGTGATCGACCTCACACCATCCTGATAGGCCTCACCCAGACGCTCGATAGAGCCTTCCAGGAAGTCTCCGCCCTCCACCGTCCAGATCGCGCCGGGATGGCCTGACTGCCGCGCCGGTTCCAGCGCCTCGGGAGAATCCAGTTCCGTGACGAGGTGTTTCGCCGCGAGTTTCTTCAGGTTGCCGATCTGCACCTTGTAGCTCGCCCAGGCCTCACCGGGCTCGAAAGGCCGGCGCGCAGCGAGGCCCTTACCCTTCACAAGGTTCAGGACGTTGAAATCCGACACGGTCGCAAAGCACGCCGCCGCAAGATGCCCCTTCCGCATGTCGGAAACGGTTCGCGGTTCGAAACCCGATTGTGCCTTGTAGACCTTCAGGAGCGGCGGCAGACCGCTCGCTCCGCGGGCGAACGTGCGGCCCGGATGGGCATGCGTATCGATCGCGGGATACTTGTCGAGCAGCGCGATTGCGTCGGCGCGCTCTTCCTTACTGATGTCGGCGCCAAGCGGTGCCGGAGCTGGACGGGCGCGGAGCCAGTGGACCGCATAGGCCGCGCCGGCGCCAGCCACCAGACCACCTCCGATCAGGGCCCGACGCGTGTACTTCCCCATGATCGCTTATCCTCCCGGCTCTCACGCCTCGCGGGTCAGATCTACGCCTGCTCCGCCATTGCCTGAAACAGAGCAATCGTCTCATCCGCCGTCTGCGTAAAGCCGTAGGACGCGAATTTTCCGATGGTCGAACGATAGGATTCGGCGTGATAGGTCGTTGTCGCATCGCTGACGACCTTCGCGATGAAGCCGTAATCCAGCGCCACGCGCGTGGTCGTCTCAACGCACTCATCGGTCATGAAGCCGACGATGATCAGGTGCTGGATTCCCATGTTGCGTAGCGTGGAATCAAGGCTCGTGCCTGTGAAGGCGCCGCTGGCCGTCTTGGTGATCACGATCTCGTCGCCGTTCGGTTTGGTCGGCTCCAGGAAGCGCGTGCCCGGGCTGCCCGGCGGAAAGTTCCATCCCAGCAAGCTGTGCAGGAAACTCGTGTCGCGCCCCGTGTTCGACAGCGCCTGGATCTTCACATGGATCGGCGGAATGCCGGCGGCCCGGGCCGCGGCCAGAACCCGGCTTGCATTGCCGAGCGCAGCATTGAACCGGGCCTCGTAATCCGCCAGCGCAGCACGCGCGGTCGCTTCCGGAATCCCGGCCGCAAGCGCGTTCGCGAGGTGATAGGCCGGCTCAGCTATGTGCTGGATGTCGATCAGCAGAAGAGCCGTATTCTCCAGCGTCGCCGGAGGTGGCGCCTTGGGTGTGAGGAAGGATGTCGCGAGGATCTGGTCCATGCCGATGGACGGTTCGGCAACCTCGGCAGTCTGCTGGCTTGATGTCGTCATGCTGTTCTCTCGTGCTCTTTCATTCGGGAAAGTCCTTGAACGGATCGCGGCTTGCCACGTCGACCTGCCGCTTGCCTTTGGCGCTCAGGAGGCTGGCAATGTTCAACCTGAGGAGATTTGTGACGAGGTCTTCGTCATTCACAAGCGACGGCGCGACATAACGCAGCTGGTCGGCCGTGAAGAGGTGCGCAACGCCGAAAGCGATCATCTGGAGCGACGCGAGGATAAGGTCTATATCGCGCGCTACGAACACACCCGTACGAGACATTCCTGCGCCAGCGAGCGCATGAGACGGACAGTCTCGCGCCGTAGCTGCTGGTAACGGCGAGAGGACAGAATCTCCTCTGTTTCCATGCTCTTGATGAGCATGTAATGCCCCGGATGGGCACGCGCATAACGGATGTAGGCGTGTCCTACGGCCAACAGGCGCGCGAGCGGTAACGGATCGGACCGTTCGAGGGCCGCGGAACGCTATTGCTTCTGAATTTCGTATCCGGCGATTGCGGTCTCGACGAGCAGGCTCTGTTTGCTTTCGAAGTGCCGGTAGATTGCAGGCGTGGACGTGCCGACCATCTCGGCAACATCCTTGAGCTGGAAATCCAGCGACCTGTTTTTTGCGATGAGGTTGGCCACCGCTTCCATGATGGCGTTGCGGAGATCACCGTGGTGATAGCCGGCCTTCTTTCGCAGATGAGTGTCGTTCGACAAGGGGGCATCCGTCATGTCCGCGTCTCCTCCCGGGTTCTTGTTCCTTTTATGATGGCGCGTTGACATCCAGATGTTAATCCAATTAACTTATCGACACAAGTTCCGGAATTTGTGCGCCAAGGGGGCTCTCGCCAGAGCGGAGGCACACCGGGTACTCGGGTCATTCAGGGAAGGATATTCAATGACATCCAAAGTGCTTATGGGGGCAAGTTGCCTCATCCTGTCCGCGCTCGCACCCATCGCGACCGCTACGGCACAGACTGCCACAGAGAGCGACGGCGCGCAGGCGGTCGAGACAACCGATGGGGACGACGACGTCAAAGTCTACGAAGGCATCATCGTCACGGCGACGCGCCGCGCAGAGAAACTTTCGGAAGTGCCAATTGCCGTATCGGTCTTCGGCGACGAAGACATCGACCAGACGGGCATCCGCGAACTTGCCGAGATGTCTGAATATATCCCGAACGTCTCCATCTCTGGCCACAACGACTTCCGCTCCGTGATCACCATCCGCGGCGTCGGCTCTGCCTCGCGGAACATCGGCTTCGACAGCCGCGTCGGCGTATATGTCGACGGCGTTTACATGGGCCAGTCGCCGGCCGTGAACCAGGAACTGCTCGATCTTGAGCGGGTCGAAGTCCTGCGCGGTCCGCAGGGCATGCTGTTCGGCAAGAACACCGTTGCCGGTGCGATCAACCTCGTCACGAAGAAGCCGGAAGACACGTTCTCCGGGAAGGTCAGCGCCAATATCGGCAACTATAACCTGCGTGAATTCCAGGGCATGGTGAACCTCCCGCTGACCGAAAACATCGCGGCCAAGTTCTCGATCGCCAAGACTGACCGCGACGGCTATATCGACAACATCACCACGGGCAATGAACTCGACACCAAGGACGTGCTCGCCTATCGCGGCCAGCTCCGCATCACGCCGTCCGACAAGTTCGAGATCAACCTCGCCTATGATGGCCTGACGGCCGACAACAAGATCCTCGTCGGCGAACCGGTCACCGACCCGTTCGGCGTGATGACGGTTCCGTGGGCGCCGGAGCCCCGCAAGGTAGCCTTTGACTTCGACCCGTCCGAAGACCGCGACGTGTCGGGCGCCATGGCTGACATGACCTACAAGTTCGACAACGGCTTCACGGTGAAATCGATCACCGGCTATCGTGATACGGACGCCTTCTACACGAACGCGACCGACTATGCGCCGATCTCGATGATCTACATCGAATATTCCGATAAGTTCGAACAGCTGACCCAGGAATTCCAGCTGATCTCGCCCGACGAAGGTGCCCTCACCTATATGGCCGGCCTGTATTACTACAACCAGGACGCCACGACGGTTCGGGACGTCTTCCTGGGCAGCGACTTCCTCCAGGGCTTCATCGCCCCCGTCGTTGCGCCGAGCGTCGCTCCGCTGCTGATGCTCGACCCGAACAATCTGACGACAGAGCAACTCGCCCTGATCTCGTCGATCGTTGGCTTCGGCCCGCCGGGCTCCAAAGTCAGCAACAACGGCAAGGTCGGAACGGAAAGCTTCGCTGCTTATTTCAACGGCAGCTATGACTTCGATGACCGCTGGACCCTCGGCTTCGGCCTGCGTTACAGCGTCGAGGACAAAGACGTGAACTGGCTGCTGGATGGCCGGAATTCCGGTCTGTTCTCCATCGGCTCGACCAATGTTGCGCCCGGTGACACGACCACGGTGCCGACACCGCTTGTCAACGACCGCCGCGACACGTTCCTCTCCCCGGCCATCAGCCTCAGCTACGCCGTGACGGACGAGAGCAATCTCTATGTGAAGTATTCGTCGGGCTACAAGAGCGGCGGCTTCAACCTCGACTACATCAACGAGGACGAACTGGCCGCCAACTCCGGTCTCGAATTCGGCAAGGAGACGGTCGACGCCTACGAAATCGGCCTGAAGAACGAGTTCATGAACGGCCGATTCACGCTGAACCTCGCCGGCTTCTACTCCTCCTATAACGACTACCAGGTGAACCAGTTCGTTGACCTTGGTGGCGGCCGCACCTCGATCCGTATCACCAACGCCGCGAAAGTGATCACGCAGGGTCTCGAAGCCGAGTTCAATCTTCAGGCAACAGACAACCTGTCCATTCAGGGCTCTGCAGGTTACCTCGACGCGACGTTCGACTCCTTCCCGGGCGGCGGCACGGCTGGCGTGGACGTCTCCGGCAAGGATCTTGTTAACGCTCCGGAATGGACCGCTGCGCTTGGCGGCGTCTACACCCGCGAGATCCCGGCACTGAACGCAGAGCTCCTGGCCCGCCTCGACGTCACCTATTCGGACGGCTATTTCACCACGGCTGACAATATCTCGTCTCTGACGCTCGCCTCCACGCAGACGGTTCCGTTCGGCTATATCGACGCGATGACGCTGGTGAACGGCCGGATCGGTCTGATGGGCAATGGCGGCCGTTATGAAGCCTATATCTGGGGCCGCAACCTGACGGATGAAGACGGTCTGGTCGACGACTTCCGCGACTTCTTCGGAACGATCGTCAACCACCCGAACATCGGACGCACCTACGGCATCGAACTCGTCGCGAAGTTCTGATCTGCCTGCCTGACTGAATACCGGGAAGGGATCGTCATCATGACCTCCGATGACCAGATTCTTTCCCGGTATTTTTCTTCCTCCTACAAGGAAGGCCGGGAGAAATTCCTGTCTGCCTGCCAGGCCGCCGGACTGTCCGTCGAAAGTCACGCCCATCCCTCCCTGAAGGGACCTTCGGGCGAAGACCTCTGCATGGATACAGTCCGGATCGGTCCTGCCAATGCCGCGCGCGTCCTGATCTTCAGTTGCGGAACCCACGGGCTCGAAGCTGCCGCCGGATCGGCAACCATGCTCCGCTGGCTCGACATGAACGGCCCCGTCCAACTGCCGGGGGATATAGCCGTTCTCCTGATCCACGCGGTCAACCCCTACGGCTGGGCCTGGTCCCGGCGCGGGAACGAGGACGGGATCGACCTCAACCGCAACTTCCTCACCTTTGTTCCGCCCCTGCCCGCCAACCCGGCCTATGGCGACATCCATCCCCTGCTGCTCGAAGCCGGAGTGGACGATGAGGCGCTCGCGGAATTCGCGCGCGCCTTCCACGCCGTTGCCGCCGACAAGGGCATCAACCACGCCCTTACCGGCATCACGTCCGGCCAGTACGACTATACCGACGGCCTCAGCTTCGGCGGCCATGCGCGAAGCTGGTCCTGCCAGACCCTCTACCGGATCGCCCGCCGGCATCTCGGTCGCGCCGCCAAGATCCTTCATGTCGACTGGCACACCGGTATCGGCGCCTACGGACAGGCGCATTTCATTCTGGACGAACCGAAGGGCTCAAAGACTCATGCCCTGCTGTCCAGATGGTGGCCGGACCACGACATTCATTGTGACGACGTCGTCGACGGCGTCTCGATCACCTACAATGGCCTCTTCGTGGTCGGCTTCCGGGACGAGATCGCCATGTTCAGCGATGCGGACGTGGTCAACCTGACGATCGAATGGGGAACCTTCGAAGTCGCAACGATGCTGCAGGCGCTGGTCATGGACAACTGGCTGGTGCACCGCGCGGGATCGGCGGACGCCGCGCTCGCCGGCAACGTCCGCGCCCAGCTTGTCGAACGGTTTTACCCATCGGCGGCGGACTGGCGCCGGAATGTCCTGAGCGCGTCCGAAAAAATCTACGCACAGGCCATCGCCGGCCTCGCGGGCTGGGTCCGCACCTGACCATCGGGCCGCAATCGGCATGGCACCCATATAGCCCGGACATGTGATACACGTGAGGTGCACAATACGGAGCCGCAGATGAAACGCCTCAAGATCAGCCGCGCGTTCACCCTGATCGAACCGGGACCCGTCACGCTCGTCACGACCAACGATGGCCGGAAGAACAATGTCATGACCATCACCTGGACCATGGTGACGGATTTCTCGCCGACGTTCGCGATCACGACTGGCGCCTGGAACCATTCCTACGCTGCGCTCGAAAAGACGCGGGAATGCGTGCTCGCAATCCCCACGGCCGACATGATCGACACGGTCATCGGCATCGGCACCTGCTCCGGCGTAGACACGGACAAGTTCGAGAAATTCGGCCTGACGCCTGCGAAAGCACGTCATGTCCGCGCGCCGCTCATCCGCGAGTGCGTCGCCAATATCGAGTGCCGCGTGATCGACATTGTCGAAGCGCACAATATCGTCGTGCTGGAAGGCCTTGCTGCCTACTACGACACCGACCGCAAGGAGACGCGCACGCTCCACGCGGTCGGTGATGGCACCTTCATCGTCGACGGGCGACGGATCGACCGGAAGAAAGCCATGCAATCCAAACTTCCCGGCGGTCTCTAGGCGCAAGCTACCATTTCTGCTTCATCACAATGGTGAAGCTGAGGTCTCCGGCGGTCGCACCGGCCGGAGCGGCCGGAAATGGCACCGCCGCCGTCACCGATTTCAGGCAACGCCGGTCGTAGAGGGGGCTACCGCTGCTCGTCCGTATTCCGACGAACACGACTTCACCTGTCCGCGACAGCCGGAACTCGACTTCGCAATTCCGCGCGCCTGCAACGCCCTTGGGTGCATGCCGCGCCAGTTGCTGCCGGACCCCTCGAACATAGGCATCCATGTCGATTGCGCCGTCGTCCTCGGAACCGACCAGTGCCGATGACGCCTGCGCACTTTCAGCAGGTTCATCGACCGGGGTCTCTTCAATCAACGCCACAGATGTATCGGAAGGGCCCTGTACCGCATCCTCCACGGATGCCGGCGGAGCCACAGTCTGCGCCGGGGCAGGCTCAGTAGCCGGCGGTTCCACTGCGGGGACAGGTTCAGGCTTCGCGGCAACGGCGTCGGCTTTCAGCTCGGCAACAGGTTCGGGTGCAGGCACCTCGGGCTTTTCAGGTTCAGGATCCGGCGCCGGTTGCTGCTCCACAATAGTCTCCGGCACCGGCAGGTCAACCAGTGTCACGACGAAGACCGGGTCTGCACTCGCCCGCCCCGCGCCGCTTGCATGGTCCATCAGGAAAAAGCCTGCGGCCATACCCGCATGGGCGAGCGCAGCCACAGCCACGCCCGCCAGATAGGTCGGGGAGATATATCTCCCCAGCATGTCAGAATGCGACGCTGACGCTGAGATTGAACGACCGTCCGGGTCCGGAGACCTGATGATACGGGCCAACTCGCCCACCATACTTGAAGTCGCCGAACGCGATACCGCCAAGCGGCAGATCGTAGTCCTGATCCAGCAGGTTCTCGATTGCAGCATTGACGTGGAGACGTCCGAACTCGCCACCGGCGCGCAGGTGAACCAGAACGTAGCCAGGGGTTTCCAGTTCCCGCCGCAGGGCGTTCACCGTGTCCTTCTCGTCCACGAGTTCGAGCTCCAGCGCCTGCGTCCAGACACCTTTCTTATTTTCGAGGGCAAACACGCCCTGCAACGGAGTGATGTTGTACAGGTTGTCGCCCGTATCCTTGTTCTCGCCCTTGGCCCAGCTGACCGTTCCGGAAAGGCGCGTGTCACCGAAGGACGACTGCCAAACGGGCATCGCGCCGGATGCCTCAAGTCCGTAGAGCTCGGCATCATGATTGGCGAACTGCAGCATGGGCAGGCCATCCGATAGCGTGCCGATCCGGTCCGCATCGATATAGTCGTCCACGCGGGATGCCCAGCCCGACAGGCGCACGACGCGGCCGTTCTCGGCGCCGTCCGACCATTCGAGCGTTGCTGCAAGGCTGCGCGCCACTTCCGGGTCCAGATCGAGATTGCCAACATAGCCGGCCCCGTCACCCGTGAAATTGGTCATTGAGCTCGACATCGAGCCGCGGCCCCAGGCATAGCGTTCGTACATGTTCGGAGAACGGGATTTCTGCGCCGCACCAAATTCAATCGCCAGGCCATCGCTAGGACGCCACGTGGCCTTTGCGGTCACATCAATATTGTCGTCCTCGCGCGCATGATCGACTGCATTGAAGGCCATCGCCGCCATGGCATCCGCCATGTTCATCATGCCCGTCCAGGAATAGGGTTGCACGTCGCCCACATCCATTTCGACGCGCTCGTAGCGCATGCCCAGAAGGGTCGACCATTCCGCAGACGGATTGGCTTCCCATTCGGCCCACACGCCCGTCCGGTTGCGCTCACCATCGTTGATATTGATGTAGTCGAGCGGCGACATCATCATGCTGCCCGGAACGGCCGGCCAGTAATCGTCGAGCGATGCCTGGAACAGGTCTACGCCGGCGCGCACCTGACCGACGCCGTCCACCGGCACGTCGTAGGAAACCTTGGCAGAGACGTCCTCGCCTTTGGAGATCATCGGCATGCCGCCGGTCGCCGCGCCGCCTTTGTCGGACAGGAAGTTCATCTCGTGGTCGACATTCCGCCAGGAAGCTTCTGCCGTCAGGATGCCCGGACCGACCGGCCCTTCGCCGTGCACCTGGATACTGTCACTCTTGTTGTCCGTCAGGTCCATGCGCTGGTTGGCGAAGCCTTCATACGGCACGCCTTGCTGGCTGAGCCGGATCCAGAACAGCGTGTCGTCCGCCGGGCGGGCGGCCAGCAGCAGGGAATGATCGTAGTTCTCGTAAAGCGTCGAGCGCACTTCATCGCCCGAACCGGACTTGTAATTGTCAGCCTTGTTCCAGCTCACGTCGTAACGGGCGCTGAGCTTCTCACCGGCGACATTGGCCTGCAGCGAACCGCCGATGCCATTGGAAACGCTGCGATAGTTCGCGCCCACCTTGCCCGAAACCTCGACACCCGAATCCGAGAATTCAGGATCGCGCGTTTCGATCGAGATGATGCCGGCAATGTTGTCGCCGCCGAGGCTGACCGGCGAGAGCGTCGGCGTGACCACGACCCGCTCGACGCGGGAAGCATCCACATAGGCCGTTACGGGGTTCATGTGGTTGGGGCAGTAATTGGTGGCCTGCTGGCCATCGATCAGGACGCCAACACGGTCGTCGGCGAGGCCGCGGAGCACCGGCAGGGAGGCGATGCCGCCATTTGACTGCACGGCGACGCCCGGCACGCGCGAGACCAGCGCGAGCGAGTCGGAAGAAGTGGTTCGGCGCGCAGAGATGTCCGATCCGGCAACGGTCTGGCCGCCGACTATGACGGTGTCCCGATCGGTCGCTTCCGGTGCCTGTGCTTCAATTGGCGGAAGTTCCGTAGGTGTCTGGGCGGCAGCGGCCTGCACAATGCCAAAGGTTGCGATACCCGCGCTGAGTACGGCCCATGGGCCGCGATGATGCGTATTCATGTGTAATTGTCCTCAAGAAAAAGCGCGCGCCGATCCCGGGGCCGGGCGGCGCGATGACGGTTTTCTAGAGAACGGTTGGCGGACCTCGTGCCGGCGGCGGCGGCGCAGCAAGACCACGTCCTGGAGCGGTATAGTCGAGATCGGACCGGAAGATTTCCGCCGTCCGGAACGGCGCGATCAGCGGGTCAGACGGCGGCGGCGCTGCGAAATGCGCCGTCATCGCATAGGGGCAGGTCCAGTGCTTGCCGGCATCCGGCTGCACCGGGCGATCGTCCGGATCGACGAGATTGCCGGTGGCAAGATCCAGCAGGGCCGGTGAGGTGCCACTGCCGTCGCCGTGACAGATAACGACATTCACGAACTGTCCGGGCTGCTCCGGCGCCGCCAGCATGTAGCCGGCCGGAACCAGGCCGCGCACGATCATCGCCATCAGCGCGAAAGCGCCGAGAAGCGACATGAGTCGTGCGCGTGCGGTGTCATACCCCATGGTGGGCGCAGAAAGGTCACAAGGGGACCACGCGATCAACTGCGTCACGCAGCCACAGAATTTTCCCCAACGGCCCCGACTTCCGGCCCCCGCAAATTGGATTTGACAGGCTCCACCATTTGTGAGCATTTAATCACTACTGGTGAGGGCCAGTCAGGAGAATATGACCAGTCATGCAGCAATCGGCGATATTGGGAACAGGGTCGCAGGCCGGCGGGAAGCGGGTTCTGTCGACGGAACTGGATGCCCGCCTGAACAAACGCGCCGGCTGGCTCGAAGACACCTGCGGCGTGACATCGCGCTCCATGATCGCCCCGGGCGAGACGCAGGAGAGCCTCGGCGCCATGGCCGCTCGCAGCGCGCTGGACGATGCCGGCCTCGCCCCGGACGATCTTGACCTCATCCTCTTCGCCGCCGCGGTCGGCCGCCAGCCAATCCCCGCGACAGCCGCCCTGATCAAACGCGAACTCGGCCTCGACAAGTCGCCGGTCCCGGCTTTCGACATCAACGCCACCTGCCTCAGCGCCGTTGCCGCGATGGACGTTGCCGACATGTACATCTCGACCGGCCGCGCCTCGCGCGTCCTGATCGTGGCGAGCGAGATCGCCACCCGCGCCCTACCCTGGCAGGAGGACCCGGCAACGGCCGGCCTTTTCGGCGACGGCGCCGCAGCCATCGTCATGGGGCAATCGAACGCCTCCTCCTCTCCGCTGAACACAAACCGTGTGCTGATCGAAACCTGGGCGCAGGGCTATGACATGTGCGCTCTCGCTGCTGGCGGCACGCGCTACGACTATCATGAAGAGCCCGACGCCTTCGACGCAAATTCCTTTTTCCGAATGGACGGGCACGCCCTTTTCAAGCTGACCCGCACCAAACTGCCCCGCTTCATCGACCGGCTGCTGCAGCTCTCCGGCTGGCAACAGAAGGACGTCGACATCGTCATTCCCCACCAGGCGAGCCCCCTCGCGCTGGAACACATGATCCGCAAGTGCGGCTTCGCACGGGAAAAGGTCGTCGCCACAGTGAAGGAAACCGGCAACCTCATCGCCGCCTCGA
>ERZ795053.1026-NODE-1026-length-35805-cov-8.512727_pt1 | contig 35805 bp, 28 predicted proteins | sample MGYA00375137_ERZ795053 | MGnify/ENA primary metagenome ERZ795053 (study PRJEB30182, sample SAMN05720284) | activated sludge metagenome | isolation source: Anaerobic digester | place: Hong Kong | collected 2014-12-17 ...
ATGCGGCGTAGGCATCGCAGTAGCCCTGCACCATCAGGGCGCTCCAGGACGTCAGGGCCTTGTCGTCGAGTCCCGGACGCTCCCGCTTTTCGCGGGCCTGGAAGAGCTTGTCGTTGATCCGGGCCACGGCGGTCCGGAGCTCGTCGGGGTCCATGCCCTGTGACTTCGCGAAGGCGGCATCGTCCTCCTGGCGCAGCAGGATGTAGCGGCCCTTTTCCCAGAGCCCCTTGGCGTTGATGCTGTAGTAGTCCGTGGCCAGTGCGAGGTCGTCGCCCAGCACGGCCTCCAGTTCCTCCTTGGTCCATATGTAGAACAGGCCTTCCTCTCCTTCGCTGTCCGCGTCCAGGGCGCTGTAGAAGGCTCCTTCGGGCGAGGTCATCTCGCGTTCCACGAAGGCCAGGGTCCGCTCCACCACATCGCGGTAGAGCGGGTCGCCGAAGGCCTGGTATGCACGGCTGTAGGTGGAGACCAGCTGGGCATTGTCGTAGAGCATCTTCTCGAAGTGGGGCACCTTCCACAGCACGTCGGTGCTGTAGCGGGCGAAGCCCCCGCCCACCTGGTCGAACAGACCTCCAAGGGCCATGCGGTGCAGGGTGTTGCGCACATGCTCCTTCAGCTCGTCATCACCGGTCAGGAAACCCTGCCGGAGCAGGAAGTCCAGGTTGTTGGGCATGGGGAACTTGGGCGCCTTGTCGGGGCCACCATGCTTCCGGTCGAAGGAGGGCTTCCAGGCGGCCACGTAGGCGTTGAGCTCGGCGGGCGTCACCGGGGCGGCATCCTCCACCACCTCCACGAGGTCGGCGGCGGCCACGCCCTCGGTCAGCTGGTCGGCGTACTGAAGCACCCGTTGCGGTTCGCGTTTCCAGGTCTCGGAGAGGTCGGAGAGCAGCTGCACCCACTGCTTCTTCGGGAAGTAGGTGCCGCCGTACACGGGGCGTCCGTCGGGCAGGGTGAAGCAGTTCAAGGGCCAGCCGCCCCGACCGGTCATCAGCTGCACGGCGGTCATGTACACCTGGTCCACATCGGGCCGTTCCTCTCGGTCCACCTTGATGCACACGAAGCGTTCGTTCATGATGGCGGCCACCGAGTCGTCCTCGAAGCTCTCGTGCTCCATCACATGGCACCAATGGCAGCTGCTGTAGCCCACGCTCACCAGCACCAGCTTGTTCTCCTCCTTCGCCTTGTTGAAGGCCTCATCGCCCCAGGGGTACCAGTCCACGGGGTTGTGGGCGTGCTGCAGCAGGTAGGGGCTGGTCTCCTGTGCGAGGCGGTTGGTGTGGGCGTGGGCGGTATCTTGCATGGCGTTGTCGGCATCGCCCAGGGGAGTGCGGCAGCCGTTCAGCGCATGCAACGCCAGGGCCAACAGGACGACGTGGGCGGTGTTCAGGGGCATGGGACGTCAAAGTAACGGTGTGGTGAAGGCCGGCCGCGTCCGGCGGCGTGTGGGCGATCAACAGCCCGGCGTGAAGGAGCAACGCTGGCCGGGGACCTGGATGGCCCTCGGCATCTTCTTCGCGATCTTCTCCTTTCTCTGGTTGGGGCCGCGCACGCTGGTACCGGGACAGCTCCTGGTGAAGCTCCTGGTGGTGTGCGGCCTGGTCACGCTCCTGCTGCCTTACCGTTCCACCGGGCTGCGCCTCGGGATGGAGCGCTTCGAGTGGTTCCTGTTCAATCTGCTGGCGCTGGGCCCCACCTTGAGCGGCCTCATCCTGTGGAGCAACCTGGCCATCCACGGTCCGGTCACCTGGGGTGAGGAGCCCGTCGGTCGGTCCGTTGTCATCGAGCTTCCTGCGAACGGGGGGAGCCCGGAACGTCATACGCTTCCCTGGCCAGGGGAACAGCGCTTCTCGCGCACCGACTGGATCTCGGCCGATGTGCGTGGCTGGCGGGTGGGTGTGGCACGCGGATGGACCGGGAAGGCGGTGGTGGTGAGCATGGAACTGGTGCGTCGGCCCTCCTAGCGGGTCAGGGTCTCCTCCACCTCGAACGGCACTTTCCGCTTCAACAGGCCGGCTCGGCCGGTCACGGTGCCCGTTGCACCCACCCGCATCTCGCCGCCAAGCGCGCTGCCCAGCAGCAGCAGCAGTCCGCCGCCGGTGAACTGCGTATGCAGGGGTACGCTGTAGCGGCGCGTGCTCCGCTTGTCCAGCACCAGCGCACTGTCCAGCACGGCCTTGCCGGCGGGCCGGCCGTTCAGGAAGAGGTCCACGTCCGGGTCCTGCACATGGATGCGGTACCCGTTGGGATTGTGCACCTCCACCTCCACCCGGAGGGCCACTCCCTGCGCGTCGAGCTGTTCCACCCGTACATCGTGCACGGTGCGCAGCTCCACTTCGCGGTAGCCAAGGCAGCCCGCCAGCAGCGGAGCACAGAACAGGAGGAGGGATGACCGGGCCCGCATGACCGTTCCCCTGCCGATCGCGTGCCGATCAGGCCCGCCCGTTCATCAGGGAGGCGAAGTGGTGATGGAAGCGCGGGATGGTGGCGATGCCCTTCATGTAGTTGAAGACCCCGTAGTGTTCGTTCGGCGAGTGGATCGCGTTGGAATCCAGACCGAAGCCGAACAGGATGGTCTTGAGCCCCAGCTCCGCTTCGAACAGGGCCACGATGGGGATGCTGCCACCGCCCCGGGTGGGGATGGGGGCCTTGCCGAAGGTGTCCTCCATGGCCTTGCTGGCGGCCTGGTAGGCGGGTGAATCCGTGGGGGTGACCGCGGCCTCACCGCCATGGTGGGGGCGTACCTCCACCTTCACATAAGACGGCGCGATGCGCTCGAAGTGCTCCTGGAACAGCTTCGTGATGGCATCGCTCTTCTGGTCCGGCACCAGGCGCATGCTGATCTTGGCGAAGGCCTTGGAGGGGAGCACGGTCTTGGCGCCCTCCCCGATGTAGCCCCCCCAGATCCCGTTCACGTCCAAGGTGGGCCGGATGCTCGAACGTTCCTCCGAGGAATAGCCCTTCTCCCCGAGCACCTCGCCGATGCCCAGGTCGCGCTTGTACTCCTCCAGGTCGAATGGGGCTTCGGCCAGGGCCTTTCGCTCGGCCTCGCTCAGTTCCACCACCGCATCATAGAAGCCCGGAATGGTGATGCGCCGGTCCTCGTCATGCAGGGAGCTGATCAGGTCGCACAGCACGTTGATCGGGTTGGCCACCGCACCTCCGTACACCCCGCTGTGCAGGTCGCGGTTGGGGCCGGTCACCTCCACCTCCACGTAGCTGAGTCCGCGCAGTCCGGTGTTGATGCTGGGCACGTCGTTGGCGATCATGGCGGTGTCGCTGATCAGCACCACGTCCGCCTTCAGCTTCTCCCGGTTCTCCCGAACGTAGATCGCCAGGTTCTTCGAGCCGACCTCCTCCTCGCCCTCGATCATGAACTTGATGTTGCAGGGCAGCGCATCGTTCTTCACCATGGCCTCCAGGGCCTTCACGTGCATGTAGAACTGCCCCTTGTCGTCGGCACTGCCCCGCGCATAGATGTTCCCGTTCTTGATCACGGGTTCGAAGGGGGGGGAGTCCCAGAGCTCCATGGGATCCGGGGGCTGCACGTCATAATGACCATAGACCAGCACCGTGGGCTTGTCCGGCCCGACGAGCTTCTCGCCATAGACGATCGGATGGCCGGCCGTGGGGCAAACCTCGGCGTTGTCGGCCCCCGCCTTCAGCAGGCTCTCCTTCACCGCCTCGGCGCAGCGTTTCACGTCGTCCCGGTATTTCGGGTCGGCGCTCACGCTGGGTATGCGCAGGAGTTCGAAAAGCTCCTCCGTGAAGCGTTCCTTGTGCTGTTCGAGGTAGGTGTCCAGATGTTCCATGGGATGCCGGTTGTGCAGGAGGTGGCCAAAGATAGCCGCCTCGTACGGCGGGCCCGGGCAACCTTTGCCCCTGTAGCGGGGTCATACCGGGGTGTTCCCGCTAATTTCGTCGGCAGGATGAGCTACTCGATGATGCTGGCCCGTGCGGCCTCCCTGCTGCTGATCTTCCTGTTCGGTCCCCGTGCAATGGCCCAGCTGGTGGTGGGCACCACCCAAAGCCCTTCGGCGCTGGTGCAGAACGTCCTGTTGGGCAATGGCGTCGCCGTCTCCAATGTCACGTTCAATGGCGCTCCAGGCAACGTGCTGAACGATCAGATCGGGGACTTCGACGGGACGGCGTCCAACATCGGTCTTGGACAGGGTGTGCTCATCTGCACCGGAGCGGTCCAGGTGGCGCTGGGTCCGAACAATTCCGACTCCTGGTCGGAACCGGTCGGCACCCCGGTCTTTTCCCCCGACCCGGACCTGGAACAGATCGTGGGTGCCGGACTCACCAACGACGATGCCGTGCTGGAGTTCGACTTCGTGCCGTCGGGGGATTCGGTGAGCTTCCGATTCGTGTTCGCCAGCGAGGAGTACACGGAGTTCGTGTGCTCGGACTACAACGATGTGTTCGGCTTCTTCATCAGCGGACCCGGATTCACGGGTCCCTTTCAGAACGGGGCGGAGAACATCGCCCTGATCCCGGGCACCACGGTGCCCATCGCCATCAACACCTTGAACAATGGGGTGGCCGGCATCAACGGGACCCCGGCGACCTGCGATGCGGCCTATGTGGGATGGACCACCACCTCCGGCTATTTCGTGGACAATGCCAACGGCCCCACGGTGCAGTTCGACGGGTTCACGGTGCCCATGATCGCTTCGGCCGAGGTGCAGTGCGGAGAGACCTACCACATCAAGATCGCCATCGCGGACGTGTTCGATGACATCTACGATTCCGGGGTCTTTCTGGAGGGAGGCAGCTTCACCAGTTCCTCGCTGGTCTCCGCATCGCTTTACGCCGGAGGGCTGCTGAACAACACCCTTTACGAGGGCTGCGCGACCGGTGAGCTCGAGCTCCAGCGCTACGGCGATCTGTCCATTCCCGATACGGTACAGCTGATCGTGACCGGTACGGCGGTGAACGGGGTCGACCTTCAGCCCGCGCTCCCGTCCCAGGTGATCTTCCCGGCAGGGGATAGCGTCGTGACCTTCGTGCTCACCGCTCCCCTGGACCCGGATGCGCTCGAGACCGTGGACCTGGAGATCATCAATGACAACATCTGCAATGGCAACCCGCTGAGCTCGACGTTCAGTTTCTTCATCGATCAGGCCGCGCCCATGACGGTGGACCTCGCGGATGTGACCATCGGGTGCGCGGACACCACCACGCTGGTGCCTGCTATCGTGGCAGGCAGCACCACCTACGACATACTGTGGAGCACCGGGGCCACTACGCCCACGCTGCAGGTGTTCCCTGGAACATCCACCCAGTACTGGGTCACCGTTTCCGATACCTGTGGGATCGAGAGCGTGACCGATTCGGCCTGGGTCAACATCCAGAATTACGCGCCCATCGACCTTTCGATCACGCCGGACACCCTTGCCGGATGCCTGGACACCGTGGACCTTCAAGTGGTCCAGCTGACGGGAGGTGATGGGGACTATACCTACACCTGGAGCTCAGGGGGTCTTGTCCTGGGATCGGGGACCACACTTGCCGTACCGGCCGACCCGGGTGGCACCTTCCAGTTGCTGGTGGAGGATGGATGTGGGGAACAGGATTCCGCGGTGGTCAGCGTCGGGGTCCAGAGCTTTCCCCCGATCACGCTTTCGATCACGCCGGACACCCTTGCAGGTTGTTTGGACACCGTGGATGTGCAGGTGGTGCAGTTGTCCGGTGGTGATGGGAACTACTCCTACGCCTGGACCTCGGCGGGTGTGGCCCTGGGGAACGGGACCTCGCTATCAGTGCCTGCCGATCCAGGGGGCGTGTTCCAGCTCGAAGTGGTCGATGGTTGTGGAGCGAGCACCCAGGCGACGGTGACGGTGGGCCTGATGAGCTATCCGCCCCTTTCCGTGACCGCTTCCGCGGACAGCACGGTGCTGTGTGCAGGGGATGACGTGGAGATGGCGGTACTGGCGGTCTCCGGAGGAGCCGGTGGTTACAGCTATGGCTGGACGTCCAACGGTGCGGCGCTGGGTAACGACAGCACACAGCTCGTATCGGTCAGCGACACCACCCTGTACCAGGTGACCGTGACGGACATCTGTGGTGCGCAGGCTTCGGACCAGGTGCAGCTGAACATTCCCTTCTATGCCCTGCTCTCCCTGGTCGCAGGCCCCGATACCCTGATCTGCCCGGGTGATGAAGTGGTCCTTTCGGCGGAATCTTCCGGAGGTGCCGGGGGCTATTCCTTGTGGTGGACTGATGTGGGATCGGCCGACCCCCAGATCGATGTGTTCCCCATGCAGACGACGACGTTCCTGGTGGAAGTGACCGACCAATGCGGGGTCATGACCCAGGAGGATGTGACCGTGGAGGTCGAGGATGTATCGGCGGGGATCGACCTGGGCTATGGGGACGAATTCGAGATCACCGCTCAAAGCGTTTCCAGCCCCAACACGGTCGACTTCCTCTGGGACATGGGTGACGGGACCCTGTACCAGGGGGCCAACGTGGCACACGCGTACGCCGACCTGGAGGACCATCTCGTGCAGCTGGTGGTGGTGAGCGACATCGGTTGCCTGGACACCGCCACGGTGCTGGTCGTTCCTCCGGCACATCTGTACATCCCCAATGCGTTCACTCCGGACGGGGATGGCGTCAATGACGTGTTCCTTCCGATGGGGAACGACCTGTTCGAACTGGAACTGCGCATCTACGACCGGTGGGGTGAACTGATCTTCGAATCCGGCGGGGGAGAGCTTGCCTGGAACGGAGAGCTGAACGGCACCCCGGTGCAGAACGGAGTCTACATCTACCAAGTGCGTGCGGCCGGCCTGCGTTTCGGACCGGTGGAGCGCGTAGGACATGTGACCTTGCTACGCTGATGAACGACCTCATATCCCCGACCATGTCCAGATCCGCCCTGCTCCTGCTCGCAGCATTCACGGGAACGGCACTGTCCGCCCAACTGGTCCTGGACAATACCCTGACCCCGGAGCAACTGGTCCAGGATGTGCTCCTGGGTGGCGGTGTGACGGCCACGAACGTCACCTTCAACGGGCTCCCGGGAACGCAGACGAACGTGCAGATCGCGGGCTTCGACGGCTCGCAGACCACGCTCGGTCTGGACAATGGCATGCTGCTGTCCACCGGAGGGGTTGATTCCGCTCCAGGTCCCAATGATCAGGCAGGAGCAACGTCGATCCTGGGTACGTTCCCCGGAGATCCCGACCTGGAGCTGGCCTCGGGTCAGCAGACCTTCGATGCGGCGGTGCTGGAGTTCGACTTCATTCCTGATGGGGATTCGTTGAGCTTCCGTTTCGTGTTCGGTTCGGAGGAGTACATGGAGTTCGTGGGGCTGGGGGTGAACGATGTGTTCGGCTTCTTCCTCAGCGGCCCGGGGATCAGCGGCCCGTACTCGAACAACGCCGCCAACATCGCCCTGATCCCGGGCACCAGTACACCGGTGAGCATCGATGCCTTGAACGCGAACAGTTTCGGCCAGTTCTACGTGGACAATGGGGATGGCTCCGAGGCACCCTTCAACGCGGACCCCCAGTACATCCAGTATGACGGGTTCACGGTGGCGCTCACGGCCAGGGCCCTGGTCGAATGCGGGGCGACCTACCACATCAAGATCGCGATCGCGGACGGTGGCGATGATGTCTGGGATTCCGGGGTGTTCATGGAGGCAGGCAGTTTCTCCTCACCCAACGTCGTGGCGCTCAACATCGCCAATGCGAGCATCGAAGGAGGGCTCGTGGAAGGCTGCCTGATCGCGGATCTTCTGGTGACCCGTCCGGACACCGTGGGGGACCTGGACGTGGAGCTGATCCTGGGGGGCACTGCCACGAACGGGGTCGACCATACGCAGCTCCCGCAATTGGTCACGATCCCGGCGGGGTCTTCCAGCGTCTCGCTGCCCTTGGAGGCGTTCGAGGATGGCCTGGCGGAGGGGACCGAGACCCTGATCCTGTCCGCGATCACCATCAATTCCTGCGGTGACACGGTGACCAGTTCGGTGACCATCCCGATCGAGGATCATACGCCGATCGATGTCCTTACGGAGGACCTCGAACTTCAGTGCGACCAGGACACGGTGCCCATCACGGCCCTGGCGGGCGGTGGCTATGGTGAGCTCAGCTTTGCCTGGAACACCGGGGGACAGCTTCCCACGATCCTGGTGCCCGGACTGGCGGACGGCGACTACACGGTCACCGTGTCGGACGAGTGCGGTTGGTCGGTGACCAACTCGGTCTCGGTCTCTTCGGGATGCGGCGTGGTGATCCCGAACGTCTTCACCCCCAACGGCGATGGACAGAACGACCGGTTGGAGATCGGCGGGCTTGCCGGTAAACGGAACACGCTGCGCATCTTCAACCGCTGGGGCGAAGTGGTCTACGAGATCCAGAACTACCGCAATCAGTGGGATGGCCGGGATGTGCCGGACGGCACGTACTACTATGAACTGCTGGTGGACGGGGAGAAGGACCCGTTCACGGGGCACCTGACCATCCTATCGAGCGGCAGGCGCTGATCACGCCTTTTCCAGCAGGCTCCTTCCGGTCATTTCCTCCGGAGCCGGGATCCCCATCAGTTCCAAGATCGTGGGGGCCACATCGGCGAGCACCCCATCGTGCAGGTGCCGATCACCGGCGCCCACCAAGTAGACCGGTACCGGGTTGGTGGTGTGGGCGGTGTTGGGGCTCCCGTCCGGGTTCACCGCTTTGTCCGCATTGCCATGGTCCGCGATCACCACGAAGGCGTATTCCCGCGACAGGCCGGACTCCACCACGCGCCTGGCGCACGAGTCCGTGGCCTCCACGGCCTTCACGATGGCGTCGAACACGCCCGTATGACCCACCATGTCCGGGTTCGCGAAGTTGAGGCAGACGAAGTCCACCTCGCCCTCGTCCAGCACGGCCACGATCCGGTCGGTGACCTCGGGAGCGCTCATCTCGGGCTGCAGGTCGTAAGTGGCCACCTTCGGTGAGGGGACCATGATGCGGTCCTCACCGGGGAAGGGTGCCTCCCTTCCTCCGCTGAAGAAGAACGTGACATGCGGGTACTTCTCCGTTTCGGCGATGCGCACCTGACGCTTGCCTGCACGTGAGACCACCTCGCCGAGCGTCATCCGCAGGTCGTCCTTGCGAAGCACCACCTGCACGTTCCGGTAGGTCGGGTCGTACTCGGTCATGGTCACGTAGTGCAGCGCAAGCGGTTCCATGTCCTGCTCCGGGAAGGCCTGCTGGGTGAGGGCCTGGGTGATCTCGCGGCAACGGTCCGTGCGGAAGTTGAAGCAGATCACCACATCGTTCGGACGAATGGTGGCAAGTGGTCCTCCGTCGGGACCGACGATCACGGCCGGCTCGATGAACTCGTCGGTGACGCCGTTGGCATAGCTCGCGGCGACCGCCTCCTCCGCGCTCGGGAACCTGGTACCGGCACCACGCACAAGCAGGTCGTAGGCCTTGCGGACACGTTCCCAGCGCTTGTCGCGGTCCATGGCGAAGTACCGTCCCACCACGCTGGCCACGCGGGCGGGTGTTCCGGCGATGTCGGCCTCCAGCTTGCGCAGGAAGCCCAGGCCGCTTTTCGGGTCCGTGTCGCGCCCGTCCGTGAAGGCGTGTACGAACACCTCCGGCACACCGGCACGCCCGCTCATGGCGCACAGGGCGGCCAGGTGGTCCTGATGGGAATGGACGCCTCCATCGGAGACGAGCCCGATGAAATGCAACCTGCGACCTTCGACACGGGCCTGGGCAAAGGCTTCCTGGAGCACGGGGTTCTGTTCGAGCGTGCCGTCGGCAATGGCCCGGTCGATGCGCACCAGGTCCTGGAACACCACCCGGCCCGCGCCGATGTTCAGGTGACCCACCTCGCTGTTCCCCATCTGGCCCTTCGGAAGCCCCACATGTTCGCCGTCGGTGAACAGCCTGGCGTGCGGGGCGCCTTCCGCGAGCCCGTCCATGAACGGGGTTCGGGCAGTGGCAATGGCATCGGATCCGTCCCCGGAACCAATGCCCCAGCCGTCGAGTATCATGAGAACGACCTTCTGGGGCGCGGACATCAGGAAATGGGGAATGTGGCCGTGAAGATAGCCCCCCCTCCCGGGCGATCCCCGACAAGGACCGAGCCGCCCATCGCCTCCAAGGTTCTTCCCACCAGGTACAAGCCCAGTCCGGTCCCCTTGGTGCGCCGCGTCTCCTCGTCGCCCCCCCGGTGGAAGCGCCTGAATATCGCCTGACGCTCGCCGGCAGGCACGCCGGGTCCCCGGTCCGCCACCACGAGCGTTGCCCCGTTGTCCGAGAGGTCCAGAGAGACGTCCACCGGTCCGTCGGCCGGACCATATTTCAAGGCATTGTCGAGCAGGTTGCCCACCACCATGCGCATGGCTTCGGGATCCACCCTGGCAGGCAACCGTTCAGGCGCCTTCAGTTCCAGTCGTGCCCCATGGCGGGCCGCGCGGTCCATCTCGGCACGGACCAGTTCCACCAGGTCCAGCGGTCCGGGTCTCAGATCGTGACGACCCGACTCCAGCCGGGCGGCGCTGAGCAGGGTCTCGGTGAGCCGGCCCAGTCGGTCCACATCCTCCAGGGCGTCCTCACGGAGCTCGTCCCGCTGCCGGGCGGAAAGCCCTGCTCGCTCCAAGGTCTGGAGCTGCAGTTTGAGCGAGGCGATGGGCGTGCGAAGTTCATGGGTCACGGCCAGCAGGAAGTTGTGTTGCATGCGGGCCAGTTCCAGGTCCCGGCGCACGGCACGAAAGGTCAGGTACATGGCCACGAGCACCAGCAACAGGAAGACGCTCCCTTCTCCCACCACCATCCAGAACGTGTCCCTCACATGTCCCTCGGTCCTCAGCTCGAAGGCCGTGATCAGAGCCTCCATTTCACGGTCCTTGCGTACCAGCAGGTAGGCCCACCAGATGAATTGGAGCACGATGTACAGGGCGGTGGCCCCGAAAAGCAACAACGTGGCTCGGTGCCGGTGCTGATGCCGGGACATGGGACAAAGGTAGAGGGCCACGGTCCGGGTGTCGTGCTATCTTGCCCGCTCGACATGGATCAACGAGGAGCCAAGGCGTTCATCCTGAAGAAGCTGCGGTACGACCTGCCCGAGGGTCGCACCTATCATAGCCTGGAGCACACGCTCGATGTGCTCGCGGCCGTGATCGACATCGCCGCCCAGGAGGGAGTGACGGACCAGGAGCTGGAACTGTTGAAGACCGCCGCGCTCTATCATGATGCCGGGTTCACGGTCCAGGATGAGGATCACGAGGTGGTCAGCTGTGGGTTGGCCCGGGAAAGCCTTCCCGCTTTCGGGTACGCTCCGGAGCAGGTGGAACGGATCTGCTCGATGATCATGGCGACCAAGATCCCCCAGTCGCCGGGTGACGACAAGCTGGCCCGGATCCTGTGCGACGCCGATCTGGACTATCTGGGCAGACCGGATTTCTTCCGGATCGGGGACGAACTGTTCGCTGAGATGAAACGCTTCGGACGGCTGTCGACCGAGCGCGAATGGAATGAGCTGCAGGTGAGCTTCCTCCAGGGGCACACCTACTTCACGGCCACGAACATCCGGGACAGGCAGCCGGCGAAGCTGGAGCACCTGGCGGCGGTGCAGCGTTGGCTGAAGGAGCACCCCTGAAATGGAGAAACCCGTCCTTGTGGAACGGGCTTCCGCCGGTGGTGCCTCCCAGATTCGAACTGGGGACACATGGATTTTCAGTCCATTGCTCTACCAACTGAGCTAAGGCACCGGTAAACTTGTCAAGTCCGCCTTCCCTTGGGGGCTGGCGGGCGGCAAAGATAGCAGCTTGATCGTACGTGGCGCCACCTGACCTTGATCTGGTCCTGGACGTGGGTAACACCCGCACGAAGGCAGCCCTGTTCGGGAGCGGGGGGCTGCTCAGGCATGCGATCCTGCCTCCCCGGGATGGCCGGGCGGTGGACGGCTTCCTGGCAGGGGCGGCGCCCGCGGCCATCGTGATGGCTTCGGTGGCTGCGCCGGATGAAGCCTTTCAGAACGACCTGGCGAGGCAGGCCCCCCTCCTGGAGGTGCGGGGCGAAACGCCCGTCCCGTTCAACGTGGCCGTGGATCGTCGTTCCACCCTGGGTGCCGACCGGTTGGCCAACGCCGCCGGACTGCATGCCCTGTTCCCGGGACGCCGTGCACTGGCCATCGATGCCGGGACCTGCATCACCTACGACGTGATGGATGAACACGGAACGTTCCTTGGCGGGGTCATCTCGCCGGGCATGTCCATGCGGGCCAGGGCCATGCACACCTACAGTGCCAGGCTGCCCCTGGTCGAGCCGGGAGCGTCGGTGCCCTCGCCGGGACGGGATACCGTGGGTGCCCTGGCGGCCGGCATCGTGCATGGCATCCGGCTGGAAATGGCGGGGATGATCGCGGACCTGACGCACGAACACCCCGATCCGGTCGTTGTGCTCACGGGCGGTGACGGGCTGCGGTTCGCGCGCGCCCTGAAAAGTGGCATCTTTGCTGACCCTTTGCTGACCCTGCGCGGCCTGCATGCGATCCTGTTACATCATCGCGTTGGTGGTGGCCCTTTCCTCGCCCCGGGGTGGGGCTGAGGGCCTTCGTGCCCAGAACACGAACAACTCCCCCTATTCCTCCTACGGGTTCGGGGACCTGGTGAACAGCACCCAGGTCTCCCAGGCCATGATGGCCGGAGTGAGCGCTGCGGTGATCGACCCGTACAGTGTCATCCAGGTCAATCCTGCCAGTTATGCGTCGCTGGTGCGGCCCACGTTCGAGAGCGGTGCCGTGGTCCGGTACGTGAACTACAGCACCGCCACCGCTTCGGAGGACCAGAGCGCGTTCCGGATGCTGGGGCTGACCCTGGGCGTTCCCTTCGGCAAGGGCCGGTGGGGGATGGCACTGGGGTTGATGCCGGTGAGCGATGTCGGGTACTCCCTGAGCGAGCGCGTACCACTGGAAAGCGGGGAGGGGGACGTGCGTTTCGTGTACGAGGGTTCCGGCGGTCTGAACCGTGCCTTCATCGGTGTCGGCACATCGGTGTGGCAACGCTACGACAGCCTGGGGAACGGCCACAAGCTGGCCCTGGGGGCCAACTTCAACTACCTCTTCGGCGGCATCGAACAGACGCGCAAGGCCTACTATCCGGGGGGGGCGGGGTACTACAACACCAGCGCCTTCACCTCGCTCAACATCAGTTCCCCCACAGGGAACGTGGGCGCCCAGTACGTTGGCACCCTGACACGCCGGACCAGGGAGGAGGATGACCATTGGCGGTTCATCGTGGGTGCGTTCGCCGAGCTGGCATCGAGCCTGGAAGCGGACAACACCTCCCTGGTCAACTCGTTCGTTCTCGGTGGAACAGGAGTGGAGTTCCCGCGCGATACGGTGGCCTTCGTGGACGGTGCCTCCGGGAGCGTCCGGCTTCCTCTGGCCTACGGTCTGGGCTACTCCATCTTCAATGAGAAATGGCTCGTGAGCCTGGAGTATCGCCGCCGGGACTGGAACAGCCTGAGGGTGGACGTGGAGGGCTACCAGTTGCCGGAGGAACTGGGTGCTTCCGTCTCCTATGCCCTGGGTGCCCAGTTCAGGCCGGGGGGTGCACGGGCCAAGACGTTCCTGGAGCGGACGCTGTTCCGGGCGGGTGTGCTGTACCAGGAGGATTACCTGCGCGTTCAGGGCCAGCAGTTGGGCAAGATCGGCACGACTTTTGGCCTTTCCCTGCCGCTGCTCAACAGTTCCACCAGGTCCCGGTTCAATCTGGGAGTGGAGTTGGGTGAGCGCGGAACGATGGAAGGAGACCGTATCCGTGAACGCTACGCCGACATCTACATCGGCTTCACGATCACCCCGGACATCCGCGAAGTGTGGTTCAGAAAACGAAGGATCCAATGATCAAGCAAGTCATCACCCGGGCCGGTCTGCTGCTGGCCCTCGTGTCCATCACCACCCTGGCCAGTGCGCAGGGCAAGTACGGCGCAACCCCCGAGGACAGCGTCCAGTGCGTGCAGTGCCTGTCGCTGTACCAGGAGTTCATGAAGCAGAAGGCCTACACCGACGCGCTTCCGCACCTGCGCTGCGCCACCACGGTGTGCCCGGCCAGCAGCAAGAAGATGTACCTGGACCTGGCCAAGGTGCGCAAGTACCAGCTGGCCAAGGAGAAGGACGCCGCCACGCAGTCCCTGCTGGCCGACTCCCTGTACCAGGCCTACGACATGCGCATCGCCAGCTTCGGGCAGCGCACCTATGTCCTGGGCCGCAAGGGGGTTGACATGCTCAAGTACACCCCGGACCGGGCCCAGGAGATCTACGCCACCCTGAAGGAGAGCGTGGACGGCCGCAAGGAGAAGAGCGAGGCCGGTCCCCTGGCCGCCTACTACCAGGTGCTCTACAACCTTTACCAGAACGGCGAGGCCACCAAGGAACAGATGCTGGAGGAGTACCTGCGCATCATGGGCTACGTGGAGGCCAACATGGCCAACACCGGTGGTGGTGAGGACGGCGAGGACGGCGAGGACGCCGGCACCAACTACTATGAGCTGGCCCGCAACAACATCAACGAGTTGTTCTTCCAGGTGGCCGACTGTGCGGACATCGGCAGCATCGTGGGCAAGCTGATGGGCGAACGGCCGGACGATGCCGAGCTGCACGAGCGGCTGCTGAAGGTGATGAACACCAAGGAATGCACCGAGGCGCCCAGCTACCTTCCCCTTGCGGAGAAGGTGCACAAGGCGAAGCCCAGCAGCGAAAGTGCATACGGACTTGGTCTGTACCTGGCCAAGCAACGTGACATGAGCGGGTCGCTCAAGTACATGAAGGAGGCCGTGGACCTGTGTTCGGACTGCACCGACCGTGTGAAGTACCTGCTGAAGGCCGGCCAGGTGGCCAGCGCTGCCGGCGCCCACGGACAGTCCCGCAGCTTTGCCAATCAGGTGCTGCAGGTGGAACCCAGCAACGGGGAGGCCCTGATCCTGATCGGCAATGCCATCGCCGCTTCGGCCAGCGGATGCGCCGAGCCCGAGGTCTGGGGCCCGAACTGGCTGGCCTACGACTACTACCAGCGCGCCAAGAGCCTGGATCCGGGTGTGGCCGACAAGGCCTCCGAGCGGATGGCCGCCTGTGCCGCACGCTTTCCGGAGCAGGCCAAGGCCTTCTTCCACCAGCTCTCGGAGGGCCAGTCCTTCCAGGTGACCTGCGGAGGCTGGAACGAGAGCACGACCGTGCGCGTTCGCAAGTGATACGCAGGCCCGCGCATCTCCTACGCATCGGCGTACCCGTCCTTCTGGGGGCGGGTACGCTCGTTTCCTGCAAGAACGACCTGGACCAGGTGGCCGCCGTGGAGGTGAAGGCCGAGGAGCCGGACCGGATCACCCTGGGTGCCGAGTACCAGTTCACCGACTCAGGGCGGGTGAGCAACGTGCTGAAGGCGGGTCGTATCGCGGAGTACCGGACCGAGCCGCCACGCACGGAGCTGAGCGAAGGGGTGGAACTGGTCTTTCATGATGCCCTTGGCCGTCCAGGCAGCCGGCTCACCGCTCGTCGGGGCGTGATCCTGCCCGAGGAGCAGCGCATGCAGGTGTTCGAGGAGGTCGTCTTCACCAACGTGAAGGGCGAGCGCCTGGAGACCGAGGCCCTCACCTGGTCGCAGGACAGCGATCGGGTGTACACCAACAAGCCCGTGAAGGTGACCCGGCAGGGCGACATCATCTTCGGAGAGGGGCTCGATGCCGCCCAGGACTTTTCCCGCTACACCATCCGTCGGATCACGGGCACCCTGCGCCTGCCGGAGGATGATACCTTGGCCACCGATGCGCAAGCTGAATAAGTTCATGGAGCATTTCTGGCTGGCGGTGGCCATCGGCACCCTGATCTGGGCCGTCTGGGTCACCGCCGCGCAAGGGTGGGAGGCCGGCAAGCGCCTCTACTTCTTCCCCTTCATCGCCGTGGCCATGTTCCTCTTCCGCCGGATCACGCGACGGAAGCTGGAGGCCATGGAGGACCGGTCCTGAACGGCGTCCTCCTATCTTCGACCTGATGGCGCTTTCCGCGACCGACGTGGTGCTGATCCTGGCCAGCATGCTGGTCTCCGCCCTGTGTTCGGGTCTGGAGATCGCCTTCGTGAGCAGCAACAAGCTCTACTTCGAGCTGCAGCGCAAGCAGGGGAGCCTGGCCGGCCGCCTCATCGCCGGCCTGCTGCCGCGCCCGGCCAGGCTCATCGGCACCCTGCTGGTGGGCAACAACATCGCGCTGGTCGTCTACGGCATCGCCATGGCCCGGGTGCTGGAGCCCTGGTTCCTGGAGGTGCTGCACAGTGAACCGCTGGTGCTGGTGGCGCAGACCGCCGTTTCCACGCTGATCATCCTGGTGTTCGCGGAATTCCTGCCCAAGACCCTGTTCCGGCTGGACCCCAACGGGACGCTCTCGCTCTTCGCCCTGCCGCTCCGCTTTCTATACGTGCTGCTGTGGCTGCCCATGATGCTGATGACCGGCGTGAGCGAACTGGTGCTCCGCCTGTTCGGCATCCGGTCCAGGCCCGGTGAGGTGGCCTTCGGGCGGATCGACCTGAACGAGTTCCTGAAGGAGGCCACGGACAACGCCAACGACGACGAGGACCTGGACGCCGAGGTCGAGTACTTCCGTAATACGCTGGAACTCAGCAGTATCAAGGTGCGCGAGGTCATGATCCCTCGTGCCGAGATCGAGGCCGTTTCCGTGGAGGAGCCCATGGCCGAGGTGTTCAAGCGCTTCAACGAGTCAGGCCTCAGCAAGCTCCTGGTCTATAGCGGGAACGTGGACAACATCATCGGCTATGTGCACGGCAAGGAGATGTTCCGCCGGCCGCGGAGCGTGCGGTCGGTGCTGCGGCCCGTGAACCACATCCCGGGCACCATGCCGGCCGACCAGGTGCTTCAGCTCTTCAGCAAGCAGCGCGGGCATGTGGCCGTGGTGGTGGACGAGTTCGGGGGCACTGCCGGCATGGTGACCATGGAGGACCTGGTGGAGGTGATCGTGGGCGACATCGAGGACGAGCACGACCTGGGCGAACTGGTGGAGGAGCAGGTCGGGGAGCATGAGTACCTGCTGAGCGGCCGCTGTGAGGTGGATGACCTCGCCGAGCGGTTCAGGCTGGCCATTCCGGAAAGCGAGGAGTACGACACGCTCGCTGGATTCATCCTGCATGAACAGGGGGAAGTGCCCGAGCAGGGCTCGGAGGTGGTCATAGGCCCCTTCCGGATCACCGTGGCGCAGGTGGTGCATGGCCGGGTGGACCTGGTCCGACTGGCCGTGACGGACGCGGAAATGGGCTATTCCGCGTAAGCCCCAAGGGCCTATATTTGCAGCCCTTATCAAGTAGGCATGGCGATCATTGGCAAGATCCGCGAACGTAGTGGCCTCCTCATCGTGCTGGTGGGTGGTGCCATGGTCGCGTTCATCCTATCCGACCTGTTCACCAACCGCGGACCCTCCGCCGAGGACCAGGTGATCGGCGAGGTGGGTGGTGACCCGATCCTCCTTCAGAAGTTCGAGCGACGCGTGAACGATGAAGTGGAGAGCTACCGCAACGATTTCGGCCAACAGGTCGATGGTGCGATGCAGGAGCAGATCCGCCAGCGTGTCTGGAACGAGATGGTCCGCGACCGGGTCTATGGACCACATGTGCGTGAGGCCGGTCTGGCCGTGGTGAAGGATGAGTACGACGACATCCGCTTCGGCGACAACATCCTTCCGGAGTTCCGGAACCAGCCCAACTTCCAGGACCCGCAGACCGGTGAGCCCGACCGGCAGGCGCTTCGTCAGTATTTCGAGGCCGTCCAGCTGAACGCTCCCGTGTACCATGCGATCCAGCGTGACCGGCTGGTGGACCAACGCCTGTACAACAAGTACGAGACCCTGGTCCAGCGGTCCATCTTCGCCAACAGCGCCCAGGCGCGTGAGGAGTTCGCCTCCAGGAACGCGAAAGTGACCTTCGACTTCGTGGCCAAGCGGTACGACAGTGAACCTGATTCGTTGTACCCGGTCTCCGAGAACGATCTCGAGAAGTACTACAACGCACACAAGAACGATCCCCGCCACCAGCAGAAGGCCTCCCGTGGGTTCTCCTATGTGACCTTCCCGGTGACCCCGACGTTGGCGGACCGCGAGGCGCTGCGTGACGAGCTTGCGGGCCTGAAGGCCGACTTCGAGGCCGCGGAGAACGATTCGCTCTTCGTGGTCGGGAATTCGGACACCCGGGTCTATTCCGTGATGCCCTATGTGGCCGGGACCGCCGATGCCGCCACCGACACGCTGCTGCTGAACGCTGCCGTGGGAACGGTCGTGGGGCCCTATCAACAGGGGGAGACCTGGAAGCTGTCCAAGGTGGTGGAACTGGCCAAGGTGGAGGAGGCCCGGGTCCGCCACATCCTGCTGAGCACACAAGGCAAGGACCAACTGGCCATCGATGGGATCTCCGCGCGGGCCGACAGCCTGCTGCGGGTGGTGAAACGCGATCGCAGCAAGTTCGAGGAGCTGGTGACGGAGTTCAGCGAGGATCCCGGTTCGGTGCAGAACGGCGGGGTCTACGAGTGGTTCGACCGCGGCCGCATGGTGCCGGAGTTCACGATAGCCAGCTTCGATGAGCCGGTCGGCGCCATCACCATCGCGCGTACCAGCTATGGCTTCCACATCGTGGAGGTGCTGGGACAACGGGAGCGTGATGAGCGGCGCATCGCCAGCATCGATCGGCAGATGCGCCCCTCCCCGGGCACCTTCAACACCATGTACAAGGAGGCGAACGATTTCAGTCTCCGCTTCACCTCCCCCGAAGCGTTCAAGAGCGGGGCGGAGGAGGCTGGCCGGGAGCTGCGGGAAGTGGAAGCCCTTCAAAGCGGCCAGCGCACGGTGGCCGGGCTGACCGATGCGGCAGCCCTCGTGAGCTGGGCGAACCGCGCGGAGCTGGGAGAGATCTCCGAGCCGTTGCTTTGCGGGGATGATTATGTGGTGGCTCGGTTGACCGCCGTACGTGAGGAAGGCGCACCCGCGCTCGAGGATGTGCGGGAGGAGTTCACCCGGGAAGTGGTGAAGGAGAAGAAGGCCGAGGCCTTCAAGGCCCAGATGTCAGGCAGAACGGACCTGAACGCCCTGGCGGCAGAGCTGGGGTCCACGGTCCGGTCGGCATCGGACGTCACCTTCTCCTCCTTCAACATTCCCGGAGGTTTCAGCGAGTATGAGGTGATCGGCAAGATCTTCACCCTGGACCCGGGTCAGACCTCCGTACCTCTGAAAGGGGATGTGGCCGTCTACGTAGTGAACCTGAAGGACAAGGTGCCGGCGCCCGAGTTGGAGGATGCCTCCAGCGAGCGCACCACCCTGGAACAACGTGCCTCCGGGCGGGTGAGCAGTGGCCTGTTCAACGCGCTGCGTGACGCCGCCGGTGTGAAGGACCAGCGGTCGAAGTACTACTGATCCCCGGATCACGACATGATGGAGAGGGGGCTTCGGCCCCCTTTTCCGTGTCCGCTCAGCGCAGCGTGGCCAGTCGTTCGGCATCCAGTCGCAACAGGATGCCCAGCAGAATGGTGAAGCCGATGAGCGAGGAGCCGCCGTAGCTGAAGAAGGGCAGCGGGATGCCGATCACCGGGGCCAGCCCGATGGTCATGCCCACGTTGATCATCAGGTGCAGGAAGAAGATGCTGGCCACGCAATAGGCGTAGATCCGCGTGAACTTCGATCGCTGTCTGCCGCTGATGGCGATGCATCGCAGGATCAGGAGCGTGAACAGGAGCACGACGGTGGCGGTGCCCAGGAAGCCCCACTCCTCGCCCACGGTGCAGAAGATGAAGTCGGTGCTCTGCATGGGCACGTACTTGTACTTGGTCAGCGTGCCTTCGAGGTAACCCTTGCCACTGAAGCCACCGGAGCCGATCGCGGTCTGTGATTGCTTCACGTTGTAGCCGTAGCCCTGCGGGTCCTCCTCCAGGCCCAGCAGGATGCGGATGCGGGTCTGCTGGTGTGGTGCAAGCCCCTCCACCAGGCGGTCCACACTGCCGATGAACACCACCGACCCCAGCAGGCCTGCCGCGATGAGCACCTGGTAGCGCCGGCGCATGCGGGGCACCACGAAGCGCCGCACGAACCACCAGGCCAACGCGGCGAACCCCGCGATCAGGAGCATCAAGAGGTATTGTCCGCCCAACTCGGCCTCCGTGAAAGGCAGGGCGAAGAGGGATTCCTTCATGATCAGGGAGAGCACCGATAGCACCCCGGCCAGGATGGCCAGCAACAGGATGTTGCCCGAAAGGCCTTCGCGGTACAGCACCAGGATGAAGGCCCCGGAGACCAGTGCCGTACCGGTATCGGGTTGGAGCATGATCAGGAGCACGGGTGCACCGATGATGATCGCGCTCACGATCCGGCTACGCAGATCGGCCAGTGCCTTGAGGCCGCTCAGGTAGCGGGTCAGGGCCAGCGCGGTGGCGAACTTGGCGAACTCGGCCGGCTGGATGCCGAAGCTGCCGACGCCGAACCAGGCCTTCGCTCCGTTCACTTCACGCCCGACCAGCAGCACCAGTACCAGCAGCAGCAGCACGCCCCCGTAGATCGCGTAGGCCAGGTCCATGAAGAAGCGGCCTTGGATGAACAGGATCCCCGCGCCGATCAACAGGCTTACCCCGATCCACAGGCCCTGCTTTCCGTACTCGCGGGACTGGTCCAGGATGTTGGCATGGTCGGGGTCGTAGGCGGCCGAATAGATGTTGGCCCAGCCCATCACCACGAGCACCAGGTACAGCACCAGCAGCACGCGGTCCAGGTTGGGTGCTATGCGTTCGCGGCTCCTCATTCCTCCTCGGCGATCAGGTCGGCCTCCAGCATGCGACGCTCCAGCTCCGGCCGGCTGATGCTGTCGCGCAGGTACTGCTCGATCATCAGGCTGGCGATGGGGGCCGCCCAGGTCCCCCCGAATCCGCTGTTCTCCACGTAGACGGCGATGGCGATGCGTGGGTCCTCCATGGGCGCGAAGGCGATGAACACGGCATGGTCCTTCCCGTGCGGGTTCTCCGCAGTACCGGTCTTGCCGCACACGGTGATGTCCTTGATGCGGGCCTGCCGGGCGGTGCCCCCGGGCTCCTCCACCACCCGGCGCATGGCTTCCTGCACCAGGCCGAACCAGCCGGTGTCAACGGGCACCACCACCTTGTTCCTGCGGTGGTCCAGCGTACTGTCCGGGTGCCCCACCGAGCGCACCACATGGGGTTCGATGTACCAGCCCTTGTTGGCGAAGACCGAGGCGAGGTTGGCCATCTGGAGGGGAACCACCAGCACTTCGCCCTGGCCGATGCTCACCGAGTAGATGGTGCTGAAGGCCCATCGCCGTTCGCCGTAGATCTTGTCGTAGTAGGCCGTGCTGGGGATGCTGCCTCCCTTCGCTGCCGGCAGGTCGATCTCCGGGCGGCGGCCCAGCCCGAAGCCTTCCATGTAGCGGTGCCATTCATCGAGGCCCAGGGCCGCGTCCCGGAAGCGGTCGGGCACCTGACCCTGCTCGATGATCCGCCGGAAGGTCTGGTAGAAGTACGGATTGCAGCTGAACTGGATGGCGCGCATCACATCGCTGGCCGGCGGGTGGTTGTGGCAGCCCACCAGGGACTTGTTGCAGGCGAAGCCGGTGTGCGGGGTGATCACCCCCTCCTCCAACGCGATCAGCGACTGCACGATCTTGTAGATGGAGCCCGGGGGATACTGCGCCTGGAGGGCCCGGTCGAACAGCGGCTTCAGCGGGTCCTTCTGCAGTTCCACGTAGTTGGTGTTCCGCACCCGGCCCACCAGCAGTTCGGGATCGTAGGTGGGCGAGGTCACCAGGCAGAGCACCTCGCCGTTGCGCGGGTCCAGGGCCACCACGCTGCCCTTCTTGTTGCGCATCAGGTCCTCGCCATAGCGCTGGAGCTGCGCATCGAGCCCGGTGTAGAGGTCCTTGCCCTCCACCGCCAGCGTGTCGTACTGTCCGTCCTTGTAGGGTCCCTTGATGTTGTTGTGCACGTCCACGAGCACGTAGCGCACGCCGCGCCGTCCACGCAGTTCCTTCTCGTAGCTGGACTCCAGGCCCGCCGCTCCGATCACGTCGCCAGGCCGGTAGTAGGGGTCCTGCTCCACCTTGCGCGCATCCACCTCGCTCAGGTAGCCAAGCACATGGGAGGCGGTCCGTTCCGGGTAGGTGCGCAGGGTCCGCGACTGGCCGTAGATGCCGGGGTACTTGTGCAGGTGCACGGCAATGGCGGCGAACTGCCCGGCTGGGATCTGCTTCTCGAGCACGCTCGGTTTGTAGCTGGAGTAGCGGCTGGCGGCGCTCAGGCGTTCGGTCAATACCTCGCGATCGATCCCGATCAGTTGGCAGAACGCGGTGGTGTCGAACGGCCTCACCTCGCGGGGCACCACCATCAGGTCGTAGACCGGCGTGTTGGCCACGAGCAGTCGCCCATGGCGGTCGTGGATCAGGCCCCGGCTGGGGAACACGGTGAGCTTGCGCTCGGAGATGTTGGCGGCCTCGGCCTTCCACCGGTCGTCCACCACCTGGATCCAGAAGAGGCGCAGGATGAAGATGAAGGCCACCAGCAGGACCCCGCCGATCAGCACCCATCTGCGCTCGTCCAGGTCCATCAGCGGTCGCGTTGGGGGCGGGTCACGAGGTATTGGACCAACAGGCAGAGGGCCAGCGTGAAGGCCGCGCTGAGCACGGCGCGCAGGAGGGTGTGACCGAAGCGTTCGAACCGGAAGACCTCGATGAAGAAGAGCCAGAGATGGTGGGCCAGCACGAGCAGCCCCAGATAAGTGAAGGCCCACGGAAGTCCCATGATCGCCACGTTGGGCCGCATGCCGAACTCATAGCCGTCCCGGGGTGCCACCAGGCGCAGCACCGGGGTGCGGAGGTAGGCGGCGACCACGCAGGCACCCAGGTGCATGCCCGGTGTGCCGCTGAACACGTCCATCGCATGCCCGAGCAGGGCGCCCAGCATCAGCACCGCCCAGCGGGGCATTTCGAACGGCAGCATCAGCAGGGCCAGCACGTACAGGTAGGGCACCATCAGCCCGCCGAACATCACCACATGGTCCAGCACCAGCACCTGCACGAGCAGCAGCAGCACGAAGCGGAGCAGGTTGGCGGTGATGGTCCCGATCATTCCTCCAACAGGTCTTGTCCCAGGCTGTCCCGCTCCAGGCGCATCAGGTCGAACACGATCTGCACCGGTCCCGCCCGGGTCAGGTCCTCGGTCAGGCGCACGCGCACCTGCAGGTAGTTGTCGCCCGGTGGCGAGCCCACTTCGGTGACCACGCCCACGGGCACGCCGGTGGGGAAGGTGCCGTCCGCACCGCGGGTCTCCACGGTGTCGCCCGGCTGAACGGGCACGTGCTTGGCGATGTCGGCCACGGAGGCGGTGCGCGGATCGCCGGTGTCCCAGACCAGCAGGCCGAAGTGCCCGGTGCGCCGAAGCCGCACGCTGGTGCGGATGTCCGGGTTCAGGATGCTCTTCACGGCGGCGAAGTGCGGGCTGGCCTCCTGCACCACGCCCACGATCCCTTCGGCGGTGATCACGCCCATGTCCGCCGCCACGCCTTCGCGGGTCCCCTTGTCCAGCAGCAGTACGTTGCGCTGCTTGTGCGAGGTGCTGCGGATCAGCCGGGCGGCCAGGAAGCGGTACCGTTGTTCGTGGATCGAGTCGTTGATCCGCACGAACCGTGCATCCACCGGGCTGTACGAGGAACGATGTCGGTTCCGCAGGTCGGTGTTCTCATCCTGCAACCGGCGGTTCTGTTCCTTCAACCGGGCGTATTCGGTGATCTCCGAACGCCAGCTGTTCAACGTTCCGACCAGGTCGCCCGAGGTGCCGATGGCCCAGGCCCGGTGGTGGGCGTTGCCGTTCACCAGCAGCGAGAAGGACAGGGCCATCAGGGCCAGGAACAGCAGGGTGTCCCGGTAGCGGATCAGGAAACGGAACAGGTCCCTCATGCCCTACCCACGTCGGCCCCTGCTGTGCGGTATGGCGGGCATGTCCGCGTCAATCGCGCATCAGGAACTGGAAACGGTCGATGTTCTTCAGGGCGATGCCCGTGCCCCGCGCCACGGCGCGAAGCGGGTCCTCGGCCACGTGCACCGGCAGCTTGGTCTTCGCGCTGATGCGCTTGTCCAGCCCCCGAAGCAGGGCGCCCCCGCCGGCCATGTAGATGCCCGTGCGGTAGATGTCCGCGCTCAGCTCGGGCGGTGTGGCCTCCAGGGCGCTCAGGATGGCCTCCTCGATCTTGCTGATGCTCTTGTCCAGCGCCTGGGCGATCTCCGCGTAGGTAACGGTGATCTCCTTGGGGATGCCGGTCATCAGGTCGCGGCCGCGCACGGCATAGTCCGGCGGACCGTCCTCGAGCTCGGTGAGCGCGGAGCCCACCTCGATCTTGATCTGCTCGGCGGTGCGCTCACCCACCAGGATGTTGTGCTGGCGACGCATGTACTCCTCGATGTCGTTGGTGAACTCGTCGCCCGCCACGCGGATGTTCTTGTCGCACACGATGCCGCCCAGGGCGATGACCGCGATCTCCGAGGTGCCGCCCCCGATGTCGATGATCATGTTCCCCATCGGCTCCTCCACATCGATGCCGATGCCGATGGCGGCGGCCATGGGCTCGTGGATCAGGTACACCTCCTTGGCGTTGGCGTGCTCGGCGCTGTCGCGCACGGCCCGTTTCTCCACCTCCGTGATGCCGCTGGGGATGCAGATCACCATGCGCAGGCTGGGGGTGAAGAGCTGGCGGCCGGGCTTGATCATCCGGATCATGCCCTTGATCATGTCCTCGGCTGCCTTGAAGTCGGCGATCACCCCGTCCTTCAGCGGGCGGATGGTCTTGATGTTCTCGTGCGTCTTCCCGTGCATCTGTTGCGCGGCGCGGCCGATGGCGATCACCTTGCCGGTGTTGCGGTCCACCGCCACGATGCTGGGCTCGTCCACCACCACCTTGTCGTTGAAGATGATGAGGGTGTTGGCCGTGCCGAGGTCGATCGCGATCTCCTGGGTGAGGAAGTTGAACAGGCCCATCCGGTGTGCTCAGTGTTTGAAGTGGCGGTTGCCGGTGATGCACATGGCCATGCCGTGCGCGTCGCAGTAGTCGATGCTCTCCTGATCGCGGATGCTGCCGCCCGGCTGCACCACGGCGGTGATGCCGGCCTGGTGGGCGATCTCCACGCAGTCGGGGAAGGGGAAGAAGGCGTCGCTGGCCATCACCGCGCCCTGCAGGTCGAATTCGAACTTCCGGGCCTTGGCGATGGCCTGCTCCAAGGCGTCCACCCGGCTGGTCTGCCCGGTGCCGCTGGCCAGCAGTTGATGCCCTTTGGCCAGCACGATGGCGTTGCTCTTGGTGTGCTTCACCAGGATGTTGGCGAACACCAGGTCGGACAGCTGCACCTCCAACGGGGCCACCTTGGTCGCGGCCTTCATGGCCCCGGCCTCCTCCAGCGCGGTGTCGGCGTCCTGGGCCAGCACGCCGTTCAGCGCGGTGCGCACCTTGCGTGTTGGCCGTTCCGTGGACTTCCGCCGCAGGATGATCCGGTTCTTCTTCCGCATGAGCACTTCCAGGGCGTCGGCATCATAGCCGGGCGCCACGATGATCTCGAAGAAGATGGCGTCGATGGCCTCGGCGGTGGCCTTGTCGATGGACGCAGTGGTCACCAGCACGCCGCCGAAGGCACTGACCGGATCGCCGGCCAGGGCCGCGTCCCAGGCTTCCTTCAACGTAGGGCGCACCGAGGCACCGCAGGCATTGTTGTGCTTCAGGATGGCGAATGGCACGCCGTTCAGGGACGACAGGTCGTCGATCAGCTCCAGGCCCGCGTCCAGGTCCAGCAGGTTGTTGTAGCTGAGCGCCTTGCCGTGCAGCTGCTCGAAGAGCCCTTCCAGGTCGCCGTGGAAGGCCGCCTGCTGGTGGGGGTTCTCCCCGTACCGCAGCACGGTGGTGGGGCCGGCGCTCAGGCGCAGGTCGCCTTCGCTTCCGGCGAACCAGCCGTGGATGGCGCTGTCGTAGTGGCTGCTGACACCGAACGCCGCCGTGGCGAACCGCTTCCGCTGGGCCAGCGTGGTGCTTCCGTCCTGTTCCTGGAGCAGCCGCAGCAGTTCGGCATACTGGGCCTGGGCGGGCACGATCACCACGTCTCGGTGGTTCTTGGCCGCGGCACGGATCAGGCTGATGCCGCCGATGTCGATCTTCTCGATCACTTCGTCCTCCGTTCCTCCGGAGGCCACGGTGGCCTCGAAGGGGTAGAGGTCGACGATCACCAGGTCGATGGGCGGGATCTCGAACTCCTCCAGCTGGGCCACGTCGCTGTCCAGCCCACGGCGGCCCAGGATCCCACCGAAAACCTTGGGGTGCAGGGTCTTCACGCGGCCGCTCAGAATGCTGGGGTAGGTGGTGAGGTCCTCCACGGCCGTCACCGGCACGCCCAAGCCCTCAATGAAGGCCTGTGTGCCTCCGGTGCTGAAGATGTGTACGCCCAGCCGCCCGAGTTCCCGGACGATCGGCTCCAGGCCTTCCTTGTGATAGACCGAGATGAGCGCGCTGCCAATGCGCTTGCTGCCTTCCACTGCCCCCTTGTTGTGCCCGCAAGTTTACGGACCCCTGCGCCCGTTGCCGGCGCGGGCCTGAGGCGTTCTCGACAAAGTTTCCCACGAAGGACCGGTCAGAACCGGAAGCCGATGCCCACCTGCACGGTGATCATGTCCGTGCCCGAACGACGCGTGTCGTAGGTCACGTTCCCGTCCTGGTCGATGGCGATGGTCTCTGGATCCACGTAGTCCACCTCGCCCCCGAAGAGCTTCTCGAAGCGGCCCTCCAGGTAAAGCGGACCACCCAGGCGCACCATCACACCAGCGGCCCAGCCGTAGCTCCAAGTGGCATCATGGGCATTGCGCTCGTTGCTCAGCGGGCCGTCGACCTCGTCCACGCGCAGTTTGGTGCGGGCGCTGAAGCTGCGCACACCGGCCAGGCCGTCCAGGTAGGGCGACACCTTGCCGTTCACCGGCTTGAAGCGGCCCATCAGGTGGAAGCCGTAGAAGTTGCTGTTGGTGCTCATGGTGCCTTCGGACACGTCCAGGTACTGCTGGTCCACCGCCACCACTTCGCGCTCACCGCCCAGCTGCCCCCAGTCGAAGGCCACGCCCGATTCGAAGGGCAGCATGCCCATGGGGATGGAGAGCTGGCCGCCCATGCCGAGGATGGCCTTGCCGTAGACCTGGTCGAACTCGCCCTGGGGCTGGCTCCAGGTACCGCCGACGCTCAGGGTGACCGGACGCCTCAGGGGGCCTTGGGCGGCGACCTGGGCCGCCACCAGCAGCAGGGGGATGAGGATGGCGTGGCGCATGGTGGTGAGGCTTGGGAGAAAGGGAACGGCAAAGGCCGTGCCACGGTTCAGCGGCCCCGGGCCCGCCGACGGACCGTGCGCCAGAGCCTGCGGTAGGCCTGGGCGGGTTCGGAGGCGTAGCTCCGCAGCACGATGGGCCCGTTCTCGGCGCTCATGCGTTCCACCTCGGCGCTGTAGGGCACCACGATGTTGGCGCACTCCGGCACGGCCTTGCGGAAGGCGGCCATGGTGTCCAGGTGCATGCTCCGGCGGCGGTCCACCAGGTTGAAGAAGGGGAGCAGCTTCTCCCGGGGGATCCGCTCCCGGCCGAGGTGCTGCAGCAGCTGTTCGTACGTGCGCACGCTCAGCGTGGTGGGGATCAGCGGCACCACCACCAGGTCCGCGTTGCGCACCACGTTCTCGCTGATGGCCGACAGGCTCGGTGGGCAGTCGATGATCACCGTGTCGTAGGTCTTCGCCACCGGCTTGAACAGGTCCTTCAGCCACCGTTTGCCCTTCTTGAGCCCGGCCAGGTAGCGGTCCAGCCGTTTCATGCCGGGGTCGGCGGGCAGGATGTCCAGGAAGGCGACGTCGGTGTTGTGGATCGAGGAGCTGATGTCCTTGTTCCCCTTGGCGATGGCCTTCACCTTGTGGTCGAGCCCCTTGGGGGCCTGGAAGTACCAGGTGGTGGCGGCCTGCGGGTCCAGGTCCACCACCAGGGTGCGGCGGGAGGCCATGGCGGAGAGCGCGGCCAGGTTCACGGCCGTGGCCGTCTTGCCCACCCCGCCCTTGATGTTGAACACCGCGATGATCTCCATGGCCGTCCCTGCCAAGTTACGCCGCTAGTTTTGGCCCGTGGAACTGGGACCGGGTTGGCAGGAGTGGGGCTTGGCGGGGCTGTTCCTGGCCTCGTTCGTCGCGGCCACCCTGCTGCCGCTCGGGTCCGAAGCGGTGCTGGCTGCCATGGCCCTGGCAGGTTGGGAACCCCTGGGGTTGTTCGCGGCAGCCACGCTCGGGAATTGGGCGGGAGGTATGTCCACCTATGCGCTGGGCCGCTGGGGAAGCCCGGAACGCCTTGCGAAGCGGATGCCCGGTGAAGGGCCCGTGATGGAGCTTTGGCGCCGCCGTGCGGGACGCTGGGGACCCTGGCTCGCACTCCTGTGCTGGGCGCCGCTGGTGGGCGACCTGATCGCCCTGTTGCTGGGGCTGTTCCGCGTTTCCTGGCGCCCCGTGGCCCTGCTGATGGGACTGGGCAAGGCGGCGCGTTATGCGTTGGTGCTCTGGGTGGTAGGCCCTTGGGCGTGAGCCGGCCTCGGGGCTTAACGATCCGGTAATGTGGCGCTAATGCTATGGACGATCCGCCCCGGGACCTTTGTGGCGCCAAAGGGAGAAGATCGTTAACCAACCGCTCCCCGAGGTCATCGGCATGACGCTGAAGCACATCCTCACCATTTGCGCCCTGCTGCTGCTGGCCCCGGCGCTCCGGGCCCAGTCGGGCACCATCCAGGGACGGCTTACCGAAGGCGAGCCCGGGCAGGAGCAACCAATCCCCTTCGCCAACGTGCTGGTGGCGGGCACCACCGTGGGCACCACCACCGATCTGGACGGCAACTACCAGCTGTCCGTGGAGGCCGGCACCTACGCCGTGGTGTTCAGCTTCGTGGGATTCGGGACCGACACCGCAAGCAACGTGGTGGTACGCCCCGGCGAGATCACCCGGCTGGACCATGGCATGGGCAGCAGCGCCATCGACATCGAGGAGTTCGAGGTGGTGCAGAAGGTGGACCGCGAGCGCGAGACCGTACTGCTGATGGACCGCAAGGAGACCACCGCCCTGGTGCAGAACATCGGCGCGCAGGAACTGAAGAAGAAGGGTGCCAACGACGTGGCCGACGGCGTGAAGAAGGTCGTGGGCCTCTCCGTGGTGGGCGACCGCTACCTGATGGTGCGCGGCATGGGCGATCGTTACAACGCCGCCTACCTGAACGGCCTGCCGCTGCCTTCGCCGGACCCGGATGCCAAGGTGGCCCCGCTGGACATCTTCCCCACGGCGATCGTGAGCAGCCTGTCGGTGAACAAGGCCTTCACCCCGGAACTGTACGGTGATTTCGCCGGCGGCGCCGTCGACATCCGCACCAAGGAGACCACCGACGAGACGGTGCTGCGCGTAAGCGTGGGCGGTGGGTTGAACACCCAGACCACCTTCAAGGACTTCCGCAGCTACAACGGGGGTACCACCGACTTCTGGGGTTTCGATGACGGTACGCGCGACCTGCCGCCCTCCCTTGCCGGCCGGAACCCCCAGCTGAACAGCGAGGTGAGCCCGTTCCGCAAGAACTTCGATCCCACCACCGGCACCGCCCGTCCCGACCTGAACTTCGGGCTGTACGGTGCCACCAGTTTCCGCCTGAGCGAAGGGGTGAAGCTGCACGTACTGGCCAGTGCCAACTACCGGAACCAGCACCGGTACCGCAACGGGAAGAACCGGATCATGAACGCGCTGAACATCGCGCTCATCGACTACGACTTCGAGACCTGGGAGTTCAGCACGCAGAGCTCCCTGCTCGGCAGTGCCACCCTGGAGCTGGGCAAGCGTCACGAGGTGTCCTTCACCTCCATGATGGCCAACATCAGCACCGACCAGTTCCGGGAGAACTATGGCTATCATTTCGACTATGCGCCCGATCTGGTGTATGCCCGTCGGTACACCTTCAGGCAGAACCAGGTGCGTGTGAACCAGGTGCGCGGCAACCACGCCTTCGGCATCGCCGATCGGCTGCAGGTGGACTGGGCCGCCTCCATGAGCACCGCCTCCAGCGATGAACCCGATCGCCGCCAGCTCGTGTACCTCTACGAGCCGGGAGCTCCGCAGGACCAGTACCGGTTCAACGGCCTGGACCGCATCGAGAACCAGCGCTGGTACAGCGGGCTGGACGAGGAGGAGACCAGCGTACATGCCGGGCTTGCCTACCGGATCCTGCAACGCGAGATCGAGGACGACATGGTGTCCCTGCTCACGGTGCGCACCGGTGCCGACATGAAGTCCAAGCAACGCGACTTCGGCTACGACCTGTGGGTGTACGACCTGAGCCAGATCGGCCAGACCTATCCCACGGTGGACGTGTACACGCCGGACCAATACCTGGACAACGAGAACTACGGCAATGGGGTGTACGATCTTCAGAACGCCACCACGCCCGACGCCGATCACACGATCGAGCAGGACATCCAGGCTGGCTACTTCGCTGCGGAGGTGGACATCATCCCCCGCAAGCTGAAAGTGCTTGGCGGTGCGCGCGTGGAGATGGGCCAGCAGACCATCTACTACCGCAAGCAGAGCGACTCCTTCTTCCAGCCGATCCGAAAGGCGACCATCGACGAGACCGATGTGCTGCCCTATGCCAGCGTGAAGTACGACATCAACGAGAAGAACGTGCTGCGCCTCAGCGGCAGCCAGACCATCAGCCGTCCCGGTTTCCGGGAAATGGCACCGTTCGAGTACACCGAATACTTCGCCGGGGTGAAGAACGTGGGCAATCCCGAGCTGCAGAACGGCTCGGTGACCAACGTGGACGCGCGCTACGAGGTGTATCCCACCGCGGGTGAACTGATCGCCCTGGGCGTCTTCGGCAAGGCGCTTCAGGACCCCATCGAGAAGGTGGCCCTGGCCACGGCCAGCGGTCAGCTGCAGAGCTTCGCCAACACCGACAAGGGCACGGTGGCCGGTGTGGAACTGGAGGTGGTGAAGCGCCTCTCCTTCCTCGGACGCAGCGACAGCTCCTTCTTCAACGACCTGTCCATCGGCTTCAACGCTTCCTACCTCCATTCGCAGGTCACGATCGACAGCGACCTGGGTGGAGGTGATGCGGCCACGGTGGTGCTCACCAACCGCGAGCGTCCCCTGCAGGGTGCCTCACCTTACCTGATCAATGCCGACTTGAGCTGGACGAAGACCTTCAGCGACCGCTTCCGCGGGGTGGCCACGGTGGCCTACAACATCTACGGCAAGCGCGTCTTCGCCGTGGGCGCGAACGGACTGGGTGACCAGTACGAGATGCCGCTCGGCCAGTTGAACCTGATCCTCCGTGGCGAGATCGGGGAGCGTTGGCAGGCGAACCTCACCTTCCGCAACCTCACCGACGCGCAGTACCGCATCGAGCAGGAGAACCGGGAGGGCACGGCCATTCTGAACAGCTACCGCATGGGCATGAACGTGTCCTTCGGCGTGGGCTACCGCATCCTGTGATCGGTGAACGGCGAACGTTTGAAAGGCCGGTCCGCGTGGACCGGCCTTCTTCGTTCCGGAGCGGTTAACACGGGGCTAACCTCAAGGCCTGCTCACTTAAGGAATTGATAAGGTCCGCTTCAGTCAGGCTTGATCGGGCCCTTGGACCTTTGCCGGCGCATCAAGAACCCAAACACCCTAGCGATATGTTGAAGACGACCACGACGACCGGCAAGCTCCTGCTTGGCTCGTTCGTTGCCCTGCTGGCCATGGGGCCCATGACCTCCTGCAAGAAGAAGGAAGGCTGCACCGACCCCACCGCCACCAACTACGATCCCGACGCGGACAAGGACGACGGCTCCTGCGTGTATCCTGAAACGGGTACCAACGACCCGACCGTGAGCATCGGTGGTGAGACCTACTATGTGGTGACCACCCCGATCACTTCCAACAAGACCCTCACTTCCGACAAGAAGTGGTACATCTCCGGTGGCGTGTTCGTCAATGACGGCATCACGCTCACCATCGACGCCGGCACCGAGGTGTTCGCCGCCGATGACGGCACCACGCCCTTCATCTCCATCCTGCGCGGTGGCATGATCATGGCCGAGGGAACGGCGACCGATCCCATCCGCCTGACCACCATCAAGACCGTGACCGGTGGTGCGAGCGCGGGCGACTGGGGCGGGTTGATCCTGAACGGTCGTGCCACCATCAACATCGGCGCCACCGCCGAGGGCGAGGGCGGCACCGGCACCTACGGCGGCAGCAACGATGCCGACAACAGCGGGGTGCTGCGCTACGTGCGGGTGGAGTACGCCGGCAAGATCCTGGGCACCGACAACGAGCTGAACGGCTTCTCGTTCAACGCCGTCGGCAACCAGACCGTGCTGGAGCACCTGCAGGCTTACCGCGGTGCCGATGACGGCTTCGAGTTCTTCGGGGGCGCCGCCCGCCTGAAGTGGGCCGTGAGCACCGGCAACACCGACGACAGCTTCGACTGGACGCACGGCTGGCGCGGACGCGGACAGTTCTGGGTGGTGCATCAGGACCCCACCGCCGGCGACCGTTGCATGGAGTGCGACAACTGGGAGATCGACTACATGGTGACGCCCTTCAGCGACCCCATGGTGAGCAACTTCACCCTGGTGAACAACGGCAACAACGATGCGGTGCGCCTGCGCCACGGCACCCGCGGCATGCTGTACAACGGCCTGGTGGCCGGTACCGGCGCCGGTGATGGCATCGAGGTGAGCGACACGAGCAGCACCTGGATGGACCAGGGTCTGCTGGTGGTGAAGAACACCGACGTGTTCAACTTCGGCACCAACTGGAAGAACTGCGCGCCCTTCGAGAACGACGCCACCAACGGCACCGCCGATCCCGGCCTGAACGGCTTCGTGGGTACGGCCACCGGAGGCGTCGATCCCACCACCCTGGACCCCTGGTTCAGCGCCGGCACCTTCAAGGGTGCGGTTGACGGCGGGGACGACTGGACCACCGGCTGGACGCTGCCGCTCTAAGGACCGACACGTTGACGAACGGGAGGGGGCTTCGCCGCAAGGCGGGGCCCCTTCCGCGTGTTCAAGACTTCCTGGCCTGCTTGCCCCGCTCCTCGAGGAACCACCACTTGGGCGCGTCGGTGCGCTTGTGGGCCTGCTGCCACATCTCCACCAGCTCGTCCTGCAGCAGTTCGGTGGCCTCCTCCACGCTGTCCGCCACGCGCACGAACTCCAGCTCCTTGCGGCCGATGGTGCCGGCCTCCACCATGCGCTCGATCTGCTCCAGCATCGGCGCCCAGTAGGCACGCCCGTAGAGCAGGATGGGGAAGTCCTTCACCTTGCCGGTCTGGATCAGCGTGATGGTCTCGAAGAGTTCGTCCATGGTGCCGGCGCCGCCGGGCATCACCACGAAGGCCACGCTGTACTTCAGCAGCAGCACCTTGCGCACGTAGAAGCGCTCGAAGGTGAGGCTCACGTCCAGGTAGGGGTTAGCGCTCTGCTCGTGGGGCAGCACGATGTTGCAGCCCACGCTGGTGGCGCCCACGTCCTTGGCCCCCCGGTTGGACGCCTCCATGATGCCCGGACCGCCGCCCGACATGATGGTGAAGCCCACGCGCCCCACCCGCCGCGCCAGCTCCCGTGCCGCCTCGTAGTAGGGGTGGTCCTCCTGGAAACGGGCGCTGCCGAAGAAGGTGACGCAGGGCCCCACGAAGTGCAGCCGCCGGAAGCCGTAGATGAACTCGTTGGCGATGCTGAGCACGGAGCGGAACTCCTTCCAGCGGGAACGCGGACCCTCCAGGAAACGGAGGTCGATCAGGTGCTTGTTCTTGGGCTGTACCATGGTGTGCCTGCAAAGGAACACCACGGCCTGCGGAACGGTTTCACCGCACCACCACCCGCTGCCGACCGATCGGCCGGCCGTTCTTCAGCAGGACCACCAGGAACGCTCCGGAGGCATCCACCTGCAGCGTGGTGCGCGTACCGGCGATCGGTGCCTCGCGCACCATGCGTCCGGAGAGGTCGGTCAGCCTGATGGTGAGCCCTTCGGCATCCAGGCGGTCGCCGAGGTCCACGGTGAGCGCTTCGCCCCGTTCCAGCAGGGTGGGGGCCACGCGGAACGCCTGCGCGTTCAGTTCAGGTACGGAGGTGCCGAGCGCGCATTGGGGCACGTCCGGGTTCTGCCAGGTGATGGTGCTGTCGGAGTAGCAGCGCAACTGACTGAATGATTCAGCATCACAGGCAGCGAAAACCCATATGAACGGTGAATGGTCCGGTCCGAGACGCTCCGTCACGATCCCGATCGGCGCGTAAAGCATGGCCTGCCTGGGTTCGACCAGGACATCGTATGTCCGCAGTGACATCCCTGATACGATGATATGACCAGTGTCCAGCACGAGCCAGTCCAAGGTATCAAGAGGGTTTCCCTGGTTCGTCCCGTCACTCACGGGTGTTGACCAGCTCTGTCCGGGGAGTGCGTTCCAAATGAATAGAAGCTGGAACTCCTGAGCATCCTCGTTCCAGTAAAGGAGGGAGTCGCTCGTTCCATGAAAGAAGCGGACCTGGGTGTAGCACATGGACCAGCCTTCCGTCATCTCCACGCGACGGCAGGAACGGCCTTGGATCAGTGTGTCCCCCACGACTTCGATCACGGCCAGGTTGGTGTCCGGTCCAGCTACCGTGACTTGCTTGTAGGTCCAACTAGCACCCACAGGTGCCCATGATTGAGCAGCCATTTGCAGGCTCGACATCATGATCAGCCCGCTGAACAGGACGCGCTTCATACCCTGAAGCTACGCCGAGGGACCGATCGGAGGTATTCCTTCACCCCACCGCCACTCGCGCCATGCCGGCCAGGGCCTTGCGGGCGGGTTTACAACCAAAAGCTTGGTCTTGTTGAGGCGGGGTCTTTGCGAATGGTGCGTGCTCCGGTCGCATGTCGTTCAAGCCGCCCAGCTGGGTATGTAGGAGGCGTTCCGCTTGGATTGGCTCGTTGGGTCGCTTGGGATGATGACCCCCGCGTCCAATGCTTCGGCGATGTAGCGAGAGGCCATGGGATGGTTGCTATCGGCGATATTGAACCGTTTTCGTACCGAGGCATTGGTCAACTCCTGATGGTTGACGTAGAGCAGGCAGGCATGCTGATAGATGGCTCGTATCCGATCATCCCGGCGCATCCTTCCTGTCGGTGTTGGAGCGAAGAGCGTGACGCGCAAATGGTCGTTCTCGCGCTGGAATTTGGGCGGTGGCAACTGGTGCTCTTCAATGGCTGTGATGGCTAGGTCGATCCCACTGCCACGTTCCTCGCAGATATGCATTCTTCGCATGAGCGATGCCATGGCTTCATTTCTTGACCGCGGGGCCGAGTCGATGAAGCGCTCGGGATCTACCAGAGGACGTCCTGGATTGGAGATCTCGATCCGGTCCTTGAACAGTTCGATCATTACGCTGGTGCCGCTCATCTCCAGGTCCTGGTGGATGAGCGCATTGGCCACGAACTCCCGGATGGCGACTTCCGGATAGAGCTTCGGGGCCTCTCGTAGCGCACGGCGGATCACCTCGTTCGGCGGAAGGAGGTCGTGGATGTACTTCACAAGCCCGGCGAACCCGGAAGCGTACCCTCGCGAACCGATGATCTCTTTGCTTTCCGCACGGGACCGCCGGGTGCCGTTATAGATGACCAGCCGGACCATTTTGCGCCTGAGCGTTTCGAATCTGGAGATATCCCTTGCGTAGAGCAGCGCTCCGAGGTTGGTGATGTTCCATCC
>ERZ795053.1027-NODE-1027-length-35788-cov-7.318053_pt1 | contig 35788 bp, 22 predicted proteins | sample MGYA00375137_ERZ795053 | MGnify/ENA primary metagenome ERZ795053 (study PRJEB30182, sample SAMN05720284) | activated sludge metagenome | isolation source: Anaerobic digester | place: Hong Kong | collected 2014-12-17 ...
CCGTTAAGGCGTATAAGGCTCGCGCCTTATACACTGCCTGCCCTCCTGCAAGCGGACATTGCGAGGCAATGGCATATAAATCCTGCATTTGGTCATTGGTAAACTCAAACACATCTTTTGCTAGGGTAGCAAGGTAAATTTCGTTTACCTTCTTTTCATTGTCTTCTATTTGTATAGTTGCGACAAGGGCGGCATTCATATTGGAAATGGCTGCTGCCGCTGCAATCCTGTTTGAAGCTATAAGGCTTAAAAGACTGTCGGAATAAAGGTTAAGCCCTTCCAGTACGGCTGTTTCATTATCAAGAGCCGTTAGTGCTGCAACAATGGCTGCGGAATCCTGCTGCACTATGGCAGTATCAAGCAGCATAAGCTGCTCATTTATTATTTCTGCGCTCAAATCCATTGCCTGCCTTTTAGCCGCTAACCATGCCTGCTGCAAGCTGTCCACATTAAACAAAACAGATTTACCTTCATCAATCGGCTTTAACGCAGCCAGAACCGTGCCCTGCTGGCTCAGGTAAAACTGCTGCATCAGCGTATCGCTAAGAAGCAAGGGATTATCCGTTACCTTTTCATACAAATTCTTTTTAATGGTCCATTTTGTTTCTTCCGTAAACGGGTCGTTTTCCAATGTTTCGTCTGCTGCCAGCTTCTCAGGCTCTGTTATCAGGAAATTTGAGCTTGCCGGAAAATTATCGGCACAGTAATCCGTTTCCGGTGTGTGACATTCAAAGTCTGTTTGAACACTGCCTGATACAAACCAAAGTGTTGGGTATTGCAACGCAGGCAACAAAGGTAATGAGGTTGAATTTACATAAAAAGGAATTATATTGATTGGATTATCATTTATCGCATGTTTTCCGAGTGGCGGCAGGTTTTGCACCAACCATAAGTTCCCCCTGTAATCAATGGCGGGCGAGGTGGCATTGCCGCTGTAATGCAATCCGTACAGGTGCTCATTAATGTTATTTCCCTGTATGTGCAGGCTGCCTGTGGTAAGGCTGTTTATGGTGCCGTCCACATATATTCCGTTTACCGTAGCGTTTATCGTGTTGCAGGCTATTTCCGGGTCAAGCCCGTCAAACAGCGTTATTGCCGATTGCCATTTCAGCTTAGGCACTGTATAATCTGCTGTGCCGGTAATCGTGTTGCAGTTGGCAAATCCGCTATGGAAATTGGTTAAGTAAATACCATGATTGTTATTGTTATTATCATCCATGGTAATGCTGTTATTAACAATTCTAAGCCATCGGCAGTTGTTGCTGTATATGCCTCCGTAGCCCGAAAGCGCGCCTCCGTTAAAATTAATCCTGTTGTTGTTTATCCACTGCCTGTCGTTACCCAATAAATTTCCTTCGGCACGTATTGCCCAGTCAGGATAAATGATGCCGTTGCTGTGCCCGAATGTAATTTCATTGCTCCACACGTTGGTTTCATTGGCGCCATCAAAACTCAGCAGCTCAATGGCTGTTTCATAAGCATTAATCTTGTTTTGCGCAATAATGGTGCGCCTTGTGGCAAGGCGGCTGTGGTAGCCCGTAGTCATCTTTAACATTATATTATCGCTCGACTGCATTTCCATTCTGCTCACAAATATACCGTATTTGCACTTGTTAAACGTATAAGGGTCATTCGCACCTGTGCCAAGCCCCTTTTGTTTCACCATAAAATTGGTTTTAAATCCGTTTCCGTAAATGCCGCTTCCGTTAAACCGTTCGTTAAAACTGGATAGCGTAAGGTTGTCATACACCGCATCGGGCTGTATATGGTCAAACCATGATTTTTCAATCTGCAAATCGCTTCGCTGTAAAATAATGCCGTTACTCAGGTTGATAAAACGGTTCTGTCCTCCCTTTTGCGGCTGAGTCATGTTTATCATGGCGTGCCATGCCTCTATACCCGCCTTGGGTATATTGCCAAGCAAATTAGTCTGCCCCTGATAAGGCAGCGCCAATGAGCCTCCTGCCCCGTGAAACTCATTATCCGTTATCAGTGCTGCCGAATGGTTAAGCGCGCCACCCGGCAGAGGCCTGTAATAAACCGAAATGTAATCATTATAAAAATAATTATGCGTCAGTATGGCATTGCAGTAGTCGCCAATGTTTACGGCATATTCTGCATCTTCAACAATGCAATCCGTCATTCGTAGCGTTGCGCCTATGGGAATTTGTCCCACGGGCCCAAAACCGCCTGCATTAGTAAGCGTAATTCCTTTCCACATTTTGGTGCAGGCAAGCAAATGGCAATTTTGCATACTCAGCACCGCTCCCGATTGCAAAACAATCTCCGCCCCCGGATCCATGTAAATGGTATTGTTGCTTAACGTTAGCTGGCTGTTTGGCGGCAGTGTAAACGTGCCTGTAATGTTTATGGTCATGCCGTCTAATATGGCAACATCACCTGTGTAAAATCCGTCAATTACAATGTCGCTCACATCACGGCAGTTAGGCAACACCGTAACGCAGGTATCCGCCTGCAACAAAACAGAACTTTGAGATGAAGTATAGCTCATTTCGGCATGGTTGCAGCCGTCACCGTTCAGGTATCCGCTTGCAAAGGTGGAAACGCAGCCTGTAGCAGGAACATTTACGGTTATGGGCTGTCCGTTAAACGGGTCAAGCGTGGGCGCAAACCCTGTTGGAAAATTATCCGCCAGATCAACAGTGTAAGTTTGCTGTCCCTGCGGGTCATTATTTGCACACACCACTATTTCATACGTTACTTCCTCAATGCCATTGGTAATGCTGCCGGGCGTTGCCCATTTTTCTATCTTAAAGCAATCCGTACATGCTGTGCCGCTTATAGGCACAGAGAGCCCCGGTGCCGTCACAGTGTATATCACAGGTGCAGAATTCTGGTTGCAAAATGGATTGTAGCTTAATATCACATCGGGCAATTGCATCATATCCCCAAACTGGCAGGTGGGCGTAAATGCTATTTCTAACCTTAAACAGTCGCCCTGTTTCATGCCGTCATTGGTTGAGGATGGTGCATAATATCCCAAATCATGTAAATCAGTGTGGGAAATTATAAATTCATTGTTTGCATTGGGGGTTAATGGTACACCGTTGTTTGGATTTGCACAGTTAATGGCTGTTACACTCACGGGGTCAAACCCTGTGCTGTTATTACCGAACCAAACCATTGTCGGAAATGCAGTGCCGGCATCCACATTCTTAAACTCCACTGCAAATGTATTATTGCTGCATAATGTTACCGGTTGCAGTGGGGGTGTAACGTTGCTTACCTGTATGTTAGGCATTCTTGGTGTTACTGTCAGATGTTCTGTAAAGTTATGAATGCAGTTGGAGTTATAATCGGGCGTACAGTTCCACCCCCAGTTTAAATCAAAATTCAAATCAGGCATTACACAATCAGTGTATCTGGCGCACAGCAAACCGTTTTGCACCATGGTAACCCCTGCTGCAAAATTGACAAAATCAGGGGAGGCAGAAGGTGGAGCGGGTGTTGGAAAAAGCGTAAAATACCCACCACCTTGCAAAGGCGCAAGATAGCTGTATGAATTATTTTTATAATCGAACGTTAGCTCCCAGTCAGAAAAAACATTAGGTAAATTCGGAGTTTGTATGTAAACATTATAAGCCGCAGTAACTCCCGATGTCAGCGGGTTGCTCATCGTAAATCCCCAGCACACTCTCTCCTCCGTTGCTATTATGGAAGGCGTACTCAGGTTCAGCGAAATATTTTGAGGATTAGGATAACGCCAATCCCCTCCGTTTCGGCTTGGGGCATCCGCTCCCGTAATTTCACAATTTGCAGGGGTCTGATAGGGTGTTACTGATATTTCATCATCATTCGTAAACCCGTTATTGGTAGTTACACCGAACTGTACAAATGAACTTTGCATATCCAAAGCCATGTTTACTGGCGGTGATGGTGGCGATTGCTGACATTTTAAATCTAAGAAAGTAAGAGTTCTTTCCTTGAAAAAATTATCGCTTACCCATAATTGGTTATTTGAGGGTGGCCATGACTGCTGCGTTAGTATATGCAGCTTCCCTGCATCGCCTTGTTCAAATTCAACCTGCGCATTGTTACCTGTGATCACAGGTGCTGTGCCAAAAACTAATGGTAAGGGGTTTATTGTAATGTTTGTACTGTTTTGGTACCATGAAAAAACATTGGCTGACTGCTGCGTGGAAATTACATGATTCAAAAAATCATCATGATACAAACTCGGATTGTTTGTAATGGGTACATAATTAAAATCCTGCGGCAGCAGTTTGGGCGCCCTGAACTCATAAGGAAAAATGTCCCACCTGAGATTAGTACTACATCCGTTTGCTGTGTAGTTATAATTATTTCTTCCGGTAGCGCTGTACGCATAGCTGGTAAGCGTCATGCCGCAGCCGTCAGGGTTATTACCCATGACTGAGGTATTAAAATAATCGGACGAGTAAAAACGAAACACATTGCCGCGCGGCTCACAAAAAAAGCGGAAATAGTCTCCCATATTGCTTTGGGTAGCTGGCGCACATCCGGTACAGTAAGTAGAAGTGCTGAGTTTTAATGGTGTCGGCAGTGATCCTAAATCAACTGTTGAGTTGGGCATTTGAGGCTGAAAATCCCAATACAGCCCATTTGTATTATTTAATTCAAATCCATGATTATTCACTCCTCCCGTTAACCACATTCGGTTCATTATTTCTGATTCTAACTTAATATTATCCCAAACCGGATTGTTTAAATCAGGATCTTCCGTATTCCCGTCCACATCATAATTAACAATCATTCGGTACTGCTGGTTCTCTAAATAATTCAGGTCGCAAATGTCTAATGATGTGTAACTCGTCACCGTTCCGTATCCGGCTAAATTATTGCACAAGTCATTCGTATGGAACGTAAACATCTCTTCTAAATCCGTGCCTAAAGTAATTGCTTCATAAAAAGGCGAGGGGGCTGTAAATGCACTGCTGTTAAATTCTATTTTAAAAAGTGTTTGCCTTGTTCCTTGACTTATATTAAACAAATTTTCATCTACAGTACTTCCGGTATTAATTAAATCATCTATGTACAATGTAGCATCTTTTATCTTCAATGACATCTTATCACATCCTCCGTATTGCACATTTTTGTATAGCTGTAGTGCATTCAGTATAATATTATGTGATGGCGCATTTAGCATATCGGAATAGATCACCTGGGTGCAAGGGCCATCATTCACTGTTTGTTGATTGTAAGTATATCCCCGTTCATTACAATTGCTGAACGTAGGTGCAATAGATGGATCGCCTGCTTGAAAATGAGCTATAAGCCTGTCCGTAACCTCATCGCCAAGTATGGCAGCCCCCAGGTTCATGCACGCTTTATTGGCATTGTAATAAGTATTGCCTGCAATTATAGGTGTGGGGCTGCTTCCGTTAACATCAGCCATTCCGTCATTATCACCGTCTTCAAATCCAAATGTTGTCCTGAACATTTCATATCTGTCCACTATGATACCAGGAGCCATGCATCCCGGACAATGCACATTTTTATGAAATCCTTTTCTTCCTAAGGGTATACAGCATTTATTCCAAAAATTTGAAATCGGATTGGTAGAATACAAAATACCACTTGGTGCCGGTGTTGGAAAAGCAGTGCCTGCACAGGCATCATTAAGCAGGCTAAATGTTACATCATAGTCGCTCACGCTTTCTGCTTGACAGCAGCTTGTCATGGTAAAATGCAAAACACCTGTACTAAACAAGGCATCAATGTCTATGCTATTATCTAATTTAAAATAATAATCATAAGTTGCCTCTATACATGCAGGAGGGTCTGTATTTATTTGAGGGTTATCGGAAAAGGCACCCATAATGGGTATTGTTATGGGATTAGATGATTGCGATATTGTATATTCAAGGCTTACATCGTTTACAAAATCTGCAATTACCAATCCTCTTTTCAGGTTCAGGCTTACCCTCAAAACACCATTCATTCCTGGATCGGTATGAGCAATGCCCAATGCCTGTTTATCAAAATTATCATCCATTATTCCGCCAAAGTTCATGGTTTCTATGCTAACGTCTCCATAAGTATAACCGTTTGTAAGAGGTGCGCTTGGGAGTACATCCAAGTCTGTTCCATGAAAATTATGGCTTATAAACAAATTGATGTCCTTTGTAGCAGAAATAGCATGTGAACTTATTCCCTTGTTCGTACCGGGATATATCAGTGAATTGGCTACTGCATCAGTACTGTCATTCACATTGCCGCATATATCAGTAGCGGTTGCTGTTACTGTCCATTGGTTATAAAATTTATTAATGTTTAAGTATGATTCCCATGCGCTGTTTACTGCTAATCCACTATTTGTGTAAGGAGCAATGCAGCATTTATAAAATGGAAGAACAAATTCATAATATTCACTGGGTGGTATTTCACCTGTTGTTATCTTAAATTCACTTACGGTAGTAACGTTACTGCATGGAGCTCCCGTTGTTGATGATACTATGTTCTGCGATGGTGCTGCAAAAGTATTGCCGCCACTCCATGCAGTAGATTGACTTCCTGTCAATGTATTAATATCACTAAATTTTAAATAAGTAAAACTTGTACTGTACTCAGGATTTTGAAATAAAAGTTCTGTTCCTGCCAGAGTAGTATAAGCGCTCGTATTTTTAATTCTTATTTTCCAGTTAGATGGTTTTGACGGATCAGCGCAGGTAATATCATCTTCATCGTAAAGTACAGGATTCGGAACTACTTCAACAGCAAAATGAGGCTCCTCTAAAACAAATACAAACGGAGTACTATATTCATGCTGGCAGTTTTGGCAGTTGTTTGGCGCATTGTGGCATCGCCACACAAACCGTATTTCTCTGTCATTATTGCAAACATTATCTAAGCAATCACCTATTTTAATTGCCTGTTTTAAATATAAAATCTCACCTGGGTCAAGTGTAATATTTGTAGCTAATGGCGGGCTGTTACCTAATGTGGTATATAAAGCGTTTCCAACTTTATAGGCTTTAGATAACACCGTATATCCCTGACCGCACCTATCGGAAAATTCCATTATATCAATAGTAATTGGCGCATTACCTTCATTTATATATTCAAAAACCATATCCGATTGCTGCGCATAATTTCCCGCAACAGGCACTGCCTGCATTTGCGATGGAACAAGATTATCGGATATAAATGGTATCGGCACATTGAATTGTGCAGTGGCTGTGCTGTTGCCTACGGTTGCTTCCGTTGTAAGTACATATTGCTGCAGGTTGGTGGTTGGCGGTGTGGGTGGTATCAGTGAGCAGTCTAAAAATATCGAATAAGAAAAAGATAACAACAAACTTTGAAGTGCAGAAGTTCCTGTATTTGACAGGGTAATAGTACATTCATATGCATTGGTGTTAGGATTATAAGTAAAAGGAGAATTGTTTAGGCTAATGTTAAGGTCACTTGGCGTTATCTGACCTAATGTAATGGGTAAAGGATTAATAACCGATAAATCCCCGCATGGCGGATGCGGCAAAGAAATTACATTACCTGATAAGTCCGTTACGGTTGCGTTTATACTTAGTGTAAACGTAACAGGAAAACTGATATTGGTATTGAATCCCGAAGGAGTAATGTTAATATGTGCATCACCAACCGAAGCGGACTCGCAAATAAATGCATTATTTATATTCTGGCTGCCAAAATAAACTGTAACATCAGCTGTTGCCTGATGAATTATGCCTGATAAGGCTAATAAAATATATAATATTTTTCTCATGTCAATATGGTTTTAAAAGTTAAAGTTTTAAATAGTTATTTATCTCGATAATTTATTCAGAGCTAATTTGCCGGTAACAACAAAAACAGGAAAATAACTGAATGTTACTAAACTGCACTAAGCAGATACTATCAACCAATGGTCAATAGTTAAATTACACTTGATGGAATATCTATCATTATCATAATAGCCTCCTTTAGTTTTTTTAATACACTTCAAAAATATCATAAAATATTCATATAAACAATACCTGTTATTAAAAAAACGCTCTTCATTTTGTAAACTAAGATTTTTGCGCTTCCGTAGTAATCTGATTATCTACATTCAAAATTACTTTAACCCCAAACACACATCATATACTAAAAACCGCCTTTGGTGGGCCTGTCATCTAACATAAAAAAAATTCCCGCCTTTACAAGCGGGAATCCTTAACATGCAAACTAACAATAGTTGTTATATCTGTTCTTCCTCATTCTGCCTCACCGGCACCAGTGGTTGCTCTGTCACCACCGATTGCATAAACACAGTTACATTCACCGCCTTTCCACGTTTGAAGTCAACATCTTCAATCGTATAAACTGCATAGTTCGTTTTTTTCAATACCACTTCATGTTTACCTTCGCCTACATTGGTGATTGTGCATTTTCCCTGCATATCAGTCATACCTTGCAGTGGTGTTTCTGATATTTCTATCAATACGCCCGCCAGCGGTTGCTTTGTGCTTTCATCTCTCACTGTCAGACGCATTTTTGCATGTGTATTTTTATTAATCACTTTTGCATTGGCTACCATTCCCGCATAAAAATCAGGATATGCCGCTTTAAACTGCCGTCCTTGCTTCAACAGATTTTTACGCATTATTACATTACCCTCTTTAACCAGTTTATCCAGATTACTCGTCAGTACCATTCTTTCTACAATCACATTTCGTGTGCTTGATGCTACTGATTTGTAATTCTCAATCACACTTGCAAGTGTATCTTTCACAGCATCTGTAATGCCAAAAGGCTCTAATTCCTCAGCCGGAAAACTTTGTACTTTCTCAAGCACCAATTCTGCAGCCGAGATGGCAGTTTCATTCTTCAAATAATAAATTTTTGAATACGTAACACCCATTTGGTTAAATAGTACTTGGTCATTTATGCTCAGTGCATAAGCCTGCATAGCGTTTGATACCGCTACCGTACTGTTGGCTAACTCTGCCTTCTTTTCAGCCTTTGTATGCGTAACACCTTTATTATTCTCCTCCTGTCGGCTTTCGGTCGAATAAATACTGTTAATCTTTAGCCTCAATGCCGTCAAGGCAATGCCGAAGGCTGTCGTACTACTCCAGATTTCTGAATTTTCGGAGCAGAAGTTCTCGAATGCATTCATTGCATCCACTTGTTCTTTTAAAATTCGTTTCATTTTGATAAAATTTTTGCGAGCATTAGTTTATATTATTTAGTTAACTTTGCATCTGAAATGTTGCTCATGCATTTCAGATGCAAAATCAAATCCTTTTATGATAAAACATAACTAATGGTTTCATTTTAGGTAAAAAATCTTATATCCAAATCACTTATTTTCCTTAAAATCAAATTAATAATTCCTGCACTCATCAGTTTTAGCAACAAAGTGTAACCCCAAAAAACGCATCTGCTGTTTATCAAAGCGTATCTGCTATTTATCAAAGCGCATCTGCTATTTATCAAAACGCATCTGCTATTTATCAAAACGCATCTGCTGTTTATCAAAGCGCATCTACTGTTTATCAAAACGCATCTGCTATTTATCAAAGCGTATCTGCTGTTTATCAAAACGCATCTGCTATTTATCAAAGCGCATCTGCTATTTATCAAAACGCATCTGCTGTTTAATAGAACGCACCTAATATTTATTTGTATCCGCGAAGTTGCACTTCCTTCGTAACCACGAGGTCTTACAACCTGCCGGGTTGGATAACTTTGCTTTTGTCAGCCATATCAACCTCAGCGATTAATAAATCTGTTGCAGACTTTGAAAAATCAAATCTGTTGCGGTATTTTTACCCATGCTTAAACAAGTTGTATGAAATCATTTTACGGACTTTTTCTTCTGACCTTTGTCACTACCATTGCTTATAGTCAGACCAGAATTTCAGGAATTATTAAAGATGCTTCTTCCGGTGAAACACTCATTGGCGCCACTGTACTTATTAAAGGCACAACAGAAGGTGCAGCAGCAGATATAGATGGAAAATTTTCTTTCGAAACAAACCGGAATTTCCCCATACAGTTGGTAGCTTCATTTGTCGGATATAAAAATCAGGATATAACCGTAACTGACGAAAAACAGATAACCATTAAACTGAAAAAAAACGAAGTCTTGCTGAAAGATGTAACCGTCACAGGTAGTCGCATTTCAGAAAAACAAAAAGAATCACCCGTCACCGTAGAAGCGATGGATTACATTGCCATTAAAGAAACTCCCGCAGCAAGTTTTTATGAAGGACTTGGTCAGTTAAAAGGTGTTGACCTCACATCAGCAAGCCTCGGATTTAAAATCATCAACACACGCGGATTCAACAGCAGCTCACCTGTGCGCTCTTTACAGTTGATTGACGGTGTGGACAATCAGTCTCCCGGTTTAAATTTTTCACTCGGAAATTTCCTTGGCAGCAGCGAACTCGATGTGCAGAAAGTTGACCTGATAGTAGGTGCCAGCTCTGCCTATTACGGACCTAACGCATTCAACGGTGTTATCAGCATGACCACACGAAGCCCGTTTGAGTCGCCCGGATTACAATTTATGGTAAAGATGGGCGACCGTAGGCTGAATGAATATGCTTTAAGGTTTGCTCAGGTATATAAAAACAAAAGAGGAGAAGATAAATTTGCCTATAAGCTAAACTTCTACCGCATGACAGCCCTCGACTGGAAAGCCGACAACTATTCACCTACTGACCAATCAAGAAACACATCTTACAACCCCGGTGGATATGACGCAGTAAACGTTTATGGCGATGAGGATATGAATGGTACCGACTATAACAAATATCCCGGTGCCTATCCCGGACTAATGTCATTCAACCGCAAGGGCTATCGCGAAGAAGACCTGATTGACTATAACAGCGAAAATACCAAAGCAGGTATTGCATTGCATTATATGATTAACCCTAAAATTGAAGCAATAGCAGCGAGCAACTACGGAACGGGTTCTACCATTTATCAGGGCGACAACCGCTATGTTTTAAAAAACATTAAATTTTTACAAAACCGAATTGAAGTAAGAGAAAAAGACTTATGGTTTCTGAGAGCATACTCCACACAGGAAGATGCCGGACAGTCGTATGATGCTTATTTCACAGCGTTGTTATTACAACAAACTGCCAAGAGTGATGGCGACTGGAAGATAGATTACGAAAACTACTGGAATGCAAATTACAGCCTTCCTAAGCTCAGGCAGCTTCCCGGATTTCCTCAGCCTCCCGGCTTTGGCCCCGCTTATGTACAATGGCTGCAAGGAATTAATCCTTTCCTGATGACGAATTATTACGACTCATTGGTTTCTTATCATCAGCAGGCGCAGGCTTATGCAAGTGGTGTAGGCAATCCACAAAACCAAAACCTTCCATATTTTGAACCCGGCACTGCAAGTTTTGACTCTGCTTTTCAATCCATCACTTCCAGAAAATCATATTCGCAAGGCGGATCAAGATTTTTTGATAAATCAAAACTATATCATGTACAAGGTGAGTATAAGTACCCTAATAAATGGGTAGATGTGATAGCTGGAGGCAGCTATCGATTGTACAAACCTAACTCTGAAGGAACAATTTTCTCAGATACCAGCTATGTGAAATATAATATTTCAGGAAATGATACACTTGGTATAGATACACTCACCAAACGATTAAGCGTGCAGGAATACGGATTTTATGCAGGATTAGAAAAGAAAATATGGAACGATAAACTAAAGCTGAATCTGACAGGACGACTTGATAAGAACGAAAACTTCGACTTTCTGATGTCACCGGCAGGGTCGGTGGTATATACACCCAATCAGAATCATATTTTAAGAGTGTCTTTCTCTTCGGCAATACGAAACCCTACACTTACCGATCAGTATTTATTCTATCAGGTAGGACGTGCTACACTACTCGGTAATTTGTACGGATATAAAGATTTGCTCACACCTGAATCGGTAACTACATTTTTCGACAGCAGCAAAACATCATTTAAGTTTCTTGATTTTTTTGATGTAGCTCCTGTAAAACCTGAGAAAGTAAAAACACTTGAAGCAGGATATCGCGCTACATTGTTTAACCGGCTATATGTAGATATCAACGGATATTATTCCTGGTATCGCGACTTCATCGGTTATCAGATAGGAGTGGATGCCGATACGTTTTCAATCAACTCTTTCGGTGGTACCATTTACGATTTGGTGTTTAACCGTGCAGTGCGTGTGGCTTCCAATGCAAAGAGTGAAGTTACTACACAGGGAGTTTCTGTAGGGTTGAACTATTATGTAGGAAAATATTATGCACTCACAGGAAATTATTCCTGGAACAAACTTAATAAGAAAGGTACTGACGACCCGTTGATACCTGCGTTTAACACACCCGAACATAAATTTAACTTAGGAGTAAACGGCCGTAATATATTCGGATTCGGGTTTAATATCAATTACAAATGGGTGCAAGGATTTACATACGAAGGTTCGCCACAGTTTACCGGTAAAATTCCTTCCTACGACCTTGTAGATGCGCAGATAAATTATAACCTCAAAGATGCGGGTACCACTTTCAAGCTGGGCGCAATGAATTTGTTAAACAACAAGCATTATGAAATATACGGAGGTCCGCTGGTAGGACGGATGATGTATTTTTCAATATTGTTTGAAGTAACGAAACTTTAATTTTTTGTACTGTGCTTTTGCAAAACACCCTCCATCAGGGCAATGGTCTTATTTTTCAAAAACTCAACATCTTTCTCAGTCATTCCTTTGGTAGAAACAGGCACACTCCACTCTGCAATGATTTTTCCCGGGCTAAGTGCAATGGGCGATTCAGGCGAAAGTAGCTTATCTGAATTCACAACAGTGAGTACAGCAAGAGGAGTTTGTGTAGCTATGGCAAGTCTGAAAGCACCATCTTTGAAAGGCATCAGCGGTGCATCAGAAATGTTTCTGGTTCCTTCGGGACAAAGAAAAACCGAAATACCTTCTTCAATGGTTTTTTTCATCACTTCAATGCTGCGCTGACGGTCTCTTCTGTCGCTGCGGTTGACAGTGATGTAAAGTCTTCTGATAACATAACCCAGCAATGGTATGCGGGCAAGCTCTGCTTTCGACAAAAACCTGAAAGTATTGCTGCATGCTCTTGCAAACAAAGGAATGTCGAGCATGGACTTATGATTGGCGGCAAAAACATAACACTTGTCGGGATGGATGTAATGGCTGTTGCGCACTTCATAACGAATGAAGAAACAGCGAAACAGGAACAGCGCCCATAACCTCGAAAGATTATGAGCATAACGCGCTGATTTGTTTCTCCCGGTGAGCGAAAATATCAGAAAATATGCAGGAAAAACTATCAGTAATGAGAGTGAAAATACAATGGCAGCATAGCAGCCGAAAAGTACCCTGAGCACCTTCATCATGATGGCAGAGAATCAATAAAATGAGTCATAAAAATTATTTGTCAAAAATAGAGAAATAAACCCCTCATTAATGTACCTTTGCACCCGTTTTTAAACAAGTCATATTCATGGGAAATATAGCTGAAATAAGAGCCAGACAAATTCTTGATTCAAGAGGTAATCCAACCATAGAGGTGGATGTATATACCGACAATGGTGTTGTAGGAAGAGCAGCAGTGCCTTCAGGTGCTTCTACCGGAGTGCATGAAGCAGTGGAGTTGCGCGACAACGACAAGAAAATGTATCTCGGTAAAAGCGTACTCAAAGCGGTGAATAATGTGAATACCGTTATCAATAATGAGCTTCATGGTTTTCCGGTTTTCGATCAGCGTGGTATTGACACAGCTATGATTAACCTTGACGGAACAGAGAATAAATCACACCTTGGTGCCAATGCCATTCTTGGAGTATCTCTGGCATGTGCCAAAGCTGCTGCCAACGAAATGGGTTTTCCATTGTACAGATATGTAGGAGGAGTGAATGCGCACATGTTGCCTGTGCCAATGATGAACATTCTCAATGGAGGTTCGCATGCCGACAACAGCATAGATTTTCAGGAATTCATGATTATGCCTATAGGTGCTCCAACTTTTTCTGAGTCGTTAAGAATGGGAGTGGAAGTGTTTCACCAGTTGAAGAGTGTTCTCAAAGGCAAGAAATATTCTACCAATGTAGGTGATGAAGGAGGTTTTGCTCCCGACATCAAATCCAATGAAGAAGCAATTCAAACCGTAATCGAAGCAATTGAAAAAGCAGGTTACAAACCCGGTGAAGATATTGCTATTGCTATGGATGCTGCCTCCTCAGAATTTTACGATGCCGAAAATAAAGTATATCATTTCAAGAAATCATCAGGTGAAAAACTTACACCATCACAGATGGTGCAATACTGGAAACAGTGGGTGGACAAGTATCCGATAGTAAGTATTGAAGACGGACTTGCTGAAGACGACTGGGCAGGATGGAAAGAAATGACTACGGTTCTGGGCAGCAGAATTCAACTGATAGGCGATGATTTGTTTGTTACCAACACTAAACGTTTGTCGAGAGGTATTAAAGAAGAGGTAGGTAATTCTATTCTGGTAAAAGTAAATCAGATTGGTACACTCACTGAAACAATCAATGCAGTGGAAATGGCCAAGAACAACAACTATACTTCAGTGATGAGCCACCGCTCCGGTGAAACCGAAGATGCAACCATTGCCGACCTGGCTGTTGCTCTTAACACAGGACAGATTAAAACTGGTTCTGCATCACGTTCAGACAGGATTGCCAAGTATAACCAACTCATCCGGATAGAAGAAATGCTTGGAGGAACAGCAGAATTTCCGGGTAAGAATTTCCGGAGTTTGATTTAACGGTTGAGAAAGTTTACTTTTAAAGTCTGAAATGTAATTTAAGATGGAAGAAGAAAAACAACCCTTAGAAACGGAAGAAGGTAAAGAGAAAAGAATACGTGTAAGAAAACGAATTCGAATTAAGAAGAAGCGTGACCCAAAAAAGAAATTAAAAAAGATAGTCAGAATTATAGTATGGATTATTGTAGTAATAAGTTTTCTGGTCACCATTGTAGTGTTGTTTTCAGAGTCGGAAATAGGTTATGAGAATACCAAAAAGACAAAAGCTAAAACAGAAATTATAGACAGAATACCAATTTTTCTAAACTTTTAAACATTCAACGTAATTTGACGTTACAATTAGGATAATATACAACAAGTATGGATAATATAAAAGAAAAGTTCAAAGAGAAAGCCTTACCAATGGCTGCTGCAATAAAAGATGTGATAAAAACCCATGGAAATTTTGTGTTGGGTCAATATACCGTTGAGCAGGTTTATCAGGGAATGAAGGGTATGATAGGTATGGTTACTGAAACCAGTAAACTTGATGCCAATGAAGGAATTCGTTTTCGCGGATATTCTATTCCGGAGTTAAGAGAGAAACTTCCTGTTTCCAAGGAAGGTCCCGAGCCATTACCTGAAGGAATTTTTTATCTGTTGCTCACAGGCGAGATGCCGCAACTTAAAGATGTGATTGAGGTAAACAATGAGTGGATGAAACGTGCTACGGTTCCTAAGCATGTGTTTGATATGCTGGATATGTTACCTGAAAAAACGCATCCGATGACTCAGTTTTCAATGGCAATTATGGCATTGCAAACCGAATCAGTTTTTGCGCGCAGATACCGCGAAGGCATGAACAAAAAGGATTACTGGGATCCGATGTACGAAGATGTAATGAACCTTATTGCACGTCTTCCGAGGATTGCAGCATATATTTACCGTTCCACTTACAAAGGCGGAAAACACATTGAACCTGATCCAAAATTAGACTGGGCAGGCAACTTTGCACACATGCTCGGGTTTGAAGAACTGGATTTCCGCAAACTCATGCGCCTGTATCTCACCATTCATGCCGACCATGAAGGCGGAAACGTTTCTGCACATGCCACACATCTTGTGGGCAGTGCATTGAGCGATCCTTATCTTTCGCTTGCAGCAGGAATGAACGGACTGGCAGGACCATTACATGGACTGGCTGCACAGGAAGTGGCCCGCTGGATAATTGAATTGAGAGATAAATATAACGGAGTACCTACACGTGAACAGTTGGCTGATTTTATCAAAGAGACTTTGGCCAATGGAAAAGTAGTGCCCGGTTATGGTCATGCCGTACTGCGTAAAACCGATCCCCGTTATACTGCACAACAGGATTTTGCTAAAAAATACATGGCCAATGACGAACTGTTTAAAATCGTTCAGTTATTGTATGAAGTAACTCCTGAAATACTGAAATCAACAGGTAAGATTAAAAACCCATGGCCAAACGTAGATGCTCACTCCGGTATTCTGCTCATGCACTATGGCCTTGTTGAATATGATTTTTATACCGTGTTGTTTGGTGTATCCCGTTCTATTGGAGTACTTACTTCACTACTTTGGGACAGAGCATTAGGCTCACCGATTGAACGACCGAGTTCTGTAACCACCAATTGGATAATGGATAAAATTAAGTCAGGAGAAGAAGTGAAAGCGTAAGAGGGCAACGGATTATTTAAACAAGCCTCAACTAACTTGTTCTTTCATTTCATGCTCCGGACAGTCAACTCTTAATTCGCTTTCTGCAAGGCGACTTTTTAATAATTTGCAATAGTGTCCGTTCTTGTCAAACTGATAATGAGAGCAGTTAAAACACATTCGTTGAATGGTGATAATACCTGATTGATTGAGGTCATAAATCAGTTTCAGCAAACCATTAAGCATTATAGTTTTCTGTTCTTTGGTCAATTTTTCGAGAGGTTGTTCAATCGATGTAGCAAATGTAGATGCTTTCCTGGCTATTTTTTCCCCTTCTTTTGTGAGTGAAAGCGAATAGCTTCTGGTGTCTGTTGCATCTGTTTCTTTGGAAACTAATTTTTTTGCAACCAACACTTTTACACTGTCGCTGATGGTAGCTTTTGTCATATTAAATTCTTCTGCCAGATAGCTTACTTTATTAAATTCAGGTGTGTGGAAATAAATAAAAATCAAAATCTGAATCTGAATAGGGCTTAATGCATTCTCCTTGCTTTCATTCCAGAGTAGCACTCTGAAAGCTTCTGAAATACGCTCTAATGCGACAACAATTCTGCCTTCAATATTTTCATTTTGTTGGTCTAAACTAAACGGGGAATATTTTTTCATTTTATTGATTTATATTTAAAATCGTGTGGAACAATTTATTTTTCATCAATAAAAGGATGGCCGGGAAATACTATCTGAACACTTTGCAGATGTTTTCTTCTATAAGAAAAATACAAGTGAAGGTATGTATTCATTAAATGTGGTACGATTTGATGAAGCTGTTGTATGTCAATTTAATTTTAATAAAGCTGATGTAAATACAAATTCTATTAAAAACTTTACATGCATCTCTCATTCAAAAGTAAGATTTGTTTTGATAAGTTGGATAGTGGATCTTAACTAACATCAGGAGCCTGACCAATCAGACAGACTCCTGATGTGAGGCATTTAAGAATTAACCTTTTACATCAGCCATAGACGCACCATAGTTGATGTGAAGCACATTCCCGTTTGGTGTTACCAGTGCAGGCACTGATTTAACTCCTGCTTTCTCAGCTTCTGCAATTCGGTTGCGTTCTTCACCGATGTGAACGATTTCTACATTGGTTGCACCAATAAGATTTACGATGTCGTGTTCTGCACTGATGCACACTGGACATCCTGCGTGATAGAAAATTGATTTTGCCATTTTTTTAATGATTTAAATTGTTGTTTGGCATTATTGCCGGTGCAAATATAGTATGGAATCCTAACTAAATATAAAACATAGAATATTTTTTTCTAATTTATTGATTTTGTTAACGAAAATTACAGATGGAGTAATGTGAACCATCAGTTTTAAAGGGCGGTAAATGCAATACTCTTCAATTAAGCTTGTTAATTATGCTTTAAATTTATTCTAATAAAAATAACTTAAACTTGTAATTAAATTCAAAAGGGTGACCGGTTTTTTTAGGGCATTTCAGACTTTTAATGTATGGCGTAAACGCCATATCCCGCAACCTGCCTTTCTGCTTTTGGCAGCTGCAGTTGTAGGCATTATTGGTGGAGTAACTTCCTCTGTTCTGAAAAAATCTACCCATGTTGTAGCTGATTTGTTGCTCAACGAAATTGATGGTCAATATAAATACCTGCTTTATTTTGCTTTTCCTATTCTTGGTTTAATTCTTACCACGCTTTATCTGAAAATATTTATCAGAAAACATCCTTTCAGACAAGGTATCACACCAATCATAGGTTCGGTATTATATAATCGCAGCAGAATAGACTTTCATAATATTTATAGCCAGATTATCACCAGCGCTCTTACTGTTGGAATGGGTGGTTCTGCAGGACTTGAATCACCATCAGTGGCAAGTGGTGCTGCTGTAGGTTCAAACACAGGAAGACTATTCGGACTTAAATACAGAGAAACATCGCTGTTGCTGGCTTGTGGTGGTGCTGCAGGAATTTCGGGTGCATTTGACAGCCCGGTAGCAGGAATGTTGTTTGCCATTGAAGTATTACTGCCTAATTTTTCAATTCCTGCTATCACACCATTGCTGATTTCTTCCGCATTGGCTTATGTTATTTCCTGGATGATTTATAACCAGCCTTTGTTTTATTATGTTACCGACAGTTGGACAACAGATGGATTCTGGATTTATATTTTATTCGGAATTGTTAGCGGACTTTATACAGTGTATTATGCTTACACTGATGAATGGATTCATACGTGGTTGGGAAAAATTAAAAACAGCTGGGCAAAAATTGCTGTTGGAGGAATAATCCTTGGTGCATTGGTAGCATTGTTTCCCGCACTGTATGGCGAAGGTTATATCAACATTCAGCCACTGCTTGACGGAAACTACAGCTCGCTCTTAACACACAGTATGTTTAATGAGTATGAAAACTATCCATGGGTGCTGATTGGTTTTGCAATGCTCACATTGATAGCAAAAACCATTGCCTGCTCAGTAACCATGGGTAGTGGAGGCAATGGAGGAATGTTTGGACCAAGTGTAATCATAGGAGGTTTGGTAGGATTTGTGTTTGCATTTACTTTTAACCAAAGTGGATTGCTTCACCTGAATGTATCTCACTTTATCATAGCAGGAATGGCAGCATCTGTAAGCGGTGTGATGCATGCTCCGCTTACCGGAATTTTTCTGAGTGTTGAAATTACAGGGGGCTATACGCTGATGGTGCCGTTGATGGTCGTTTCAGCAATTTCTTATTTTATAAATAAAGTCATCCGAAAATATTCCATCTATACCAAATCATTTTCGCAACAATCATTTTCAGAACAATTCGACAACCACGACACCGACCTGTTGTCGCAGATAAAATTGCATGACATTCTTCAGAGAAATTTTATTCCACTTTCGGTTGACGATACACTTTTAAACCGCAGAGAAGATATCATTCACTCCGACAGAACCATATTCCCTGTTGTTGACCATACAGGAAAATTAATCAGCACCATCAACATTGATGAAATACTCGAAATACTCACAGACCCTGAATCACATTCTTCCGGACTATCAGTTGCCGAACTGGTTCAGCCGCTCACACATTTCACCACCATTGATACTCCTGCAAAAGAAGTGTTGCATCACATGGACAAATCAGGAAAACAAATTCTTCCCGTTATAAATTCCGAAGGAAAATATATTGGATTTATATCCAAGGATGCTGTGTTTAAAAAATATCGTTTGCTGTTATCCAAACCATCCAATCTGATGTAGGAGTCAGCGGATATTGTTATTTGTGCAAATCAAAACGATCTGCATTCATCACCTTGGTCCATGCAGCTGCAAAATCTTTTACAAATTTTTCTTTGTTGTCATCCTGGGCATACACTTCGGCATAAGCACGCAATACAGAGTTAGAACCAAAAATCAAATCAACACGGGTGGCTGTCCATTTAGTTGCTCCGCTTTTTCTGTCAACAACATTGAATAAATTGTCAGATACCGGTTTCCAGGAATATTTCATGTCAGTAACATTTACAAAAAAGTCATTGCTCAAAACGCCAACATTATCTGTAAACACTCCGTGTTTTGTTCCTCCATGATTTGTTCCCAACACACGCATTCCTCCAATCAATACCGTCATTTCAGGAGCAGTTAATCCCATCAGTTGTGTGCGGTCAATGAGCAGTTCTTCAGGCTTTACGGCATAATCTTTCTTAAGCCAGTTTCTGAAACCATCATGCAACGGCTCAAGCACTGCGAACGATTCTGTGTCTGTCATTTCCTGTGTTGCATCACCACGACCTGCACTGAAAGGAACTTTAATTTTTACTCCTGCATCGTGAGCAGCTTTTTCTACTGCTGCAGTTCCGCCAAGAACAATCAGGTCGGCAATACTCACTTTTTTCTTTAACCCTTTTTGTATTTCAGTAAGTTTACTCAGCACTTTTTCCAAACGTTGTGGCTCATTGCCTTCCCATTTATTCTGAGGGGCAAGTCTTATTCTTGAACCATTGGCACCACCTCTGAAATCAGAACCGCGAAATGTTCTTGCACTGTCCCATGCAGTGTTTATCAGTTCAGCACTTGTCAATCCACAGTTCAACAGTTTTGATTTTAATTCTTCTGTTTCAGCTTCTGTCAGTGTATAATCAACTGCGGGTACAGGATCTTGCCATATTAAATCTTCCTTAGGAGCATCAGCACCAAGGTAGCGGCTCTTAGGACCTAAATCGCGATGTGTTAACTTGAACCATGCTCTTGCAAAAACTTTTTCAAAGTATTCGGGCTCCTTATAAAATTTTTCAGAAATTTTTCTGTACTCAGGATCCATCTTCAGTGCCATATCAGCATCTGTCATCATTGGATTTCTTTTCACACCTTTTATATGAGCATCCCAAGGTTTGTCTTCTTCTTTCATGTTCACGGGCTCCCACTGCCATGCACCTGCAGGGCTTTTCGTCAGTTCCCAATCATGATTCAGCAATAAATGAAAATAAGTATGATTCCATCTGTCAGGCGTACTTGACCATGCACCTTCCAAACCACTCGACACTGAATGTTCTGCATTTCCTTTTCCATTCGGATTTATCCATCCTAATCCTTGCGCTTCCACACCTGCAGCTTCGGGCACAGGACCTAATTTTGAAGCATCACCATTGCCATGCGCTTTTCCTACAGTGTGTCCACCGGCAGTTATGGCAACTGTTTCCTCATCATTCATAGCCATACGTTTGAAAGTTGTTCTCACATCCTGAGCCGTTCTCAGCGGATCGGGTTTGCCATCCACACCTTCGGGGTTTACATAAATCAATCCCATCTGCACGGCAGCAAGCGGATTCTCTAACGATTCACTGTTGGCTTTATCAGCATAACGTGTTTTGTCGAGCCACACTTTTTCCGAACCCCAGTAAATATCTTTTTCAGGTTGCCAGATGTCTTCGCGTCCTCCGGCAAAACCAAAAGTTTTGAAGCCCATGGATTCATAAGCCATATTTCCCGCAAGAATGATTAAGTCAGCCCACGAAATTTTGTTGCCATATTTTTTCTTCACCGGCCACAACAGTCTTCGCGCTTTGTCTAATCCCACATTATCAGGCCAGCTGTTCAGAGGTGCGAAACGCTGATTGCCTGTATTGGCTCCACCGCGACCATCTGCTATACGATAAGTTCCTGCAGCATGCCATGCCATACGTATCATCAGTCCACCATAGTGTCCCCAGTCGGCAGGCCACCAGTCCTGGCTGTCAGTCATCAGTTTTTTCAAATCAGATTTTAATGCTTCTAAATCTAATTTTCTGAATTCTTCGCGATAATTGAAGTTTTCGCCATAAGGATTTGTCTTGGTATCGTGCTGATGCAAAATATCCAGATTAAGAGATTCAGGCCACCAGGTCATTACATTGTCTTTTGCGCCTGTGTTTGCTCCGTGATGAAACGGGCATTTTCCTTTAGTGTCTTCCATTTTAATTTGTTTTTAATCAGTTTTTAAATTCTCCGCTTATCTGCAGGGTGATATCTTTTACTTTAAACCCTTTGATTTTTTTCTGTTTGAAATATTTTGAAATGAGTTTGTCCAATTCAGGGTCCTCATAATCTTCTATTCTTTCTGTTTCGGTACAGTATAAATGATGATGTTGCTCAATGATTGCATCGTAGCGCATTACATCTTTTTCGTTCTTTACTTTTTTAAGAAGCTGATTTTCTACCAGCGAATCCAATACTTTATACACCGTTCCGACAGAAATATTGGGATACTTTTTTTTGATATGTTCGGTTATTTTTTCAGCAGTAGGATGATTTCTGAGTTTTAACACAGCTTCATAAATAGCCACCCGCTGAGGAGTAATTTTTAATCCTTTTTGCTTAAGTAACTCCCTGATGTATTCTGATGACATTATCTTCTAAGTGATAATTATTAGGCAAAGATAATTATTCGCTTTTAGAAAACAGCAGCTGTTAATAACTAAATAATATGAATGATTTTAAACGTTACTTAAGAGAATAAAAAAAGGTGTAATTTTCAGTACATTCCAAAAACTACACCTGTTTTTTTAATCAACCTGATAATTTCGTCAGGCTTACACAGTCTGAGGTGAATTACTTACCGAACATTCCACCCAATTTGTCTTTTAACTCTTCAGCAATATTACCAATACTGCCGGAGGCTCCACCATTGATAAAAGATTCTACCTGTGCGCCAAGGCCACCGGGAAGTTTATCTTTCAGGAAATTTGTTACGGTTTCTACAGCCATTTTGGCCTGGGTTTCAGAAATTCCTGTTTTTTCTGTTACCAATTTTACAATCTGATCCATGAAAATTTGATTTAGTTAAAAAAATGTCGAATGAAAAAAACTTACAAGTTTATTCAGTTCAATGCCTAATCTTCGGCAACCCTGAACGCAACTTTACAAATCACACCATAGGAAACTACATTACTTCCTTTAACGTGCACTTTGATATCTTTTACCCAGACAGAGTCAATATTGCGGATGGTTTTGGAAACTTCCTTCACTGCCTGCTGGATGGCATCTTCAATACTTTTTTCTGAAGACGCAATAACTTCAATAACTTTTACAATTGCCATAATTTTAGTTTTTAATAAATGTTTGATTTTAATATATGACAAATTTAATATAAAAAAATATTAAATGATTTTCAGGAGTAAAGATTACATGAAGTGCGAAAAAATTACTTTCTGATAAACAAATAACCATCCCATTGAATTACTTAATGTAATTCGGATAAAAGTGTCTTACAACCATTTTGCATCTACATGCAACAATGGAAGAGCAGTTCAGTCTTCGCCTTTCAGCTTCTTAATAATCTGTACCAATAAAACTCCGGCAATCACACCTATGGCAAAAATGGAAATAAACACAACCGACCTGATATTTTCATCAGGTTTAATACGGTAATAATTGCCAATTGAAACTAATAACAGAATGGAAGTAATAAATATCCCACCTTTTTTCATTTTAATTTATATTAAATGGTTCATTCAACAGGAGGAAAGGATTAATTTATGTACTTCAATGTTCTCAGTGCTTTACCTTTTCCGGAGATCAGTTATATTATCCAAAGAGCCGGCCTGTACTATTAGATGCATTCACATCGCTGAGCCATTCAAAAGTAGTAAAATATTAAGTTAACAAAATGATTTAGCGGTAAAAGTTTTTTGACTATCTAAGATAAAAAAGTGAAATAGTAATTGCTAATGTTTATGAATTAAATCAATTTTATGGTTTATATTTTTTTGGATCCACTCACCTCCCCAAAACAAAAAAGCCACCTTACTCAGGTGGCTTTTTATTTTGCGATACACTAATCGTTAAGGATTATTTTCTTCCTTCTTTTTCTTTGGTTTTGCCGGAGGTGTGGCCTTGCTGATGTTGGCTTTTAGTGCATTGGTTTCTTTGTCAAACACTACTTCAATGCTGTCGCCTTCCTGCAACTCGGCCTTGATAATTTCTTCGGCAAGCATGTCTTCTACATATTTCTGAATAGCACGTTTCAGTGGTCGTGCTCCATAACTTTGGTCGTAACCTTTGTCGGCAAGAAAATCTTTTGCATCATCGCTGAGTTTGATTTTATATCCAAGTGCTGTGATGCGTGAATAAAGTTTTTCAAGTTCAATATCAATAATGCGAACGATGTCTTCTTTGTTGAGTTGGTTAAACACCACCACATCATCAATACGGTTCAGAAACTCAGGAGCAAAAGCTTTCTTCAGCGCATTTTCAATCACTCCGCGTGCATGGTCGTCCATCTGTGCGGTTTTAGCGCTCGTGCTGAAACCTACTCCCGTACCAAAATCTTTCAGCTGACGTGAACCGATGTTGCTCGTCATGATGATGATGGTATTTTTAAAATCTACTTTACGTCCGAGTGAGTCGGTAAGTTGTCCGTCATCCAGTGTCTGCAACAACAGGTTAAACACATCCGGATGTGCTTTTTCAATTTCGTCAAGCAACACCACTGCATAAGGTTTACGTCTTACTTTTTCAGTAAGCTGTCCGCCTTCTTCATATCCAACATATCCCGGAGGCGCACCAATGAGGCGCGATACTGCAAATTTTTCCATGTACTCACTCATGTCAATGCGGATAAGTGCATCATCAGAGTCGAACAGATAACGTGCAAGTACTTTTGCAAGCTCGGTTTTTCCCACACCTGTTGGTCCTAAGAAAATAAAGGAACCAATGGGTTTGTTGGGATCTTTCAGTCCGGCACGGTTGCGCTGTATGGCACGAACTACTTTCTGTATAGCTTCGTCCTGACCAATCACTTTTCCTTTCAGCTCTTCAGGCATTTTTATCAGCCTTGTAGTTTCGGCCTGTGCTACGCGTTGCAGCGGAATACCGCTCATCATCGAAACCACTTCGGCAACGTCTTCTTCAGTTACGGCATAACGCTGATTTTTTGTTTCATCTTCCCATTGTTTTTTGGCAGCTTCAAGTTGATCTATCAGTTGTTTTTCAGAGTCGCGCAAGCGTGCAGCTTCTTCGTATTTCTGACTTCGCACCACTCTGTTTTTCTCGGTTTTTATCTCTGCAATTTTTCCTTCCAGCTCCACAATGTTGGCAGGTACGTGAATGTTGGAAAGGTGTACACGCGATCCTGCTTCGTCCAAAGCATCTATTGCTTTATCCGGCAGAAAACGGTCGGTGATGTAACGGTTGGTAAGTGTTACACAGGCCTTCAGTGCTTCGGGTGAATAGTTCACATGGTGATGATCTTCGTAGCGGTCTTTGATGTTGTTGAGAATCTCAACAGTTTCGTCAACCGAAGTAGGATCTATAATTACTTTCTGAAAACGTCTGTCGAGTGCACCGTCTTTTTCGATATACTGACGGTATTCATCAAGAGTAGTAGCACCAATACATTGTATTTCGCCACGTGCAAGAGCGGGTTTAAACATGTTGGACGCATCTAATGAGCCGCTGGCACCACCTGCACCAATGATGGTATGTATTTCGTCAATAAACAAAATTACGTCAGGTGATTTTTCGAGTTCATTCATCACTGCTTTCATACGCTCTTCAAACTGTCCGCGGTATTTGGTTCCTGCAACCAATGATGCAAGGTCAAGTGTAACGATACGTTTGTTGAACAATACTCTCGAAACTTTTCGCTGTATGATACGAAGTGCAAGACCTTCGGCAATGGCAGATTTTCCAACTCCCGGTTCACCGATGAGTATGGGATTATTTTTCTTTCTGCGCGAAAGTATTTGCGATACACGTTCAATTTCTTTGCTGCGGCCTACAATAGGATCCAGCTTTCCTTCTTCGGCTGCCTTGGTAAGGTCGCGGCCAAAATTATCAAGCACGGGAGTTTTGGATTTTGCATCACCTGTTTTCTTAGAGGTAGAGCTGCTTCCCAAACCCGGACCTTCGTCATCATCCTTGTTGTAAGGATCATCAGAAGGCGACTGTGGCGCTTCGGATTTGAAATTGGATTTGAAGGTTTCCAGTTCCTCACGCATGATTTCGTAATTCACGCCAAACTGATTCAGAATTTGTGTGGCAATATTGTCTTCGTCTTTCAGGATAGAAAGCAACAGATGCTCGGTGCCGATGATATCGCTCTTGAAAATTTTTGCTTCAAGATAAGTTATCTTCAATGCTTTTTCTGCCTGTTTGGTAAGAGGAATATTATTGAGGTTGCTGACATTTCCTGTATTGGATTTAACGGCATTTTCGACTGATTTACGCAGTTCCACCAAATTTATGTTAAGTGATTTGAGAAACTTGATGGCCATGCCTTCTCCCTCGCGAATGAGGCCTAACAACAGATGTTCTGTTCCGATATAATCATGGCCTAAACGCAATGCTTCTTCACGGCTGTAAGTGATGACGTCTTTTACTCTGGGGCTGAATTTTGCTTCCATTATTCTGAGTTTTAATATATTTTAACGGTAAAAATCTGAAATAGTTTACTTAATTAGATGATGCAATTTAACTAAATTACCAACAACAAACCTAACAATAATTTTTCAAACAACCTGTTAGTAAATCTTTATAACATTTTCACTCGTTTTGAACACAAAATATGCCATTAAAAGCTTACCTTCGCAAACATGACAAAAGAGGTAGTATTGGCGCAATAAACTAGACGAAATGTGACAGCCTTTACAGCCGTTTTTACACTGTAAGATATTTTTAAAAAGCTTTTATAAACGATTAATTCATTATGTCAGAAGGAGAAAAAATAGTCCGTATTAACATTGAAGAGGAAATGAAAACAGCCTACATTGATTATTCAATGTCGGTAATTGTGTCACGTGCGCTGCCCGATGTGCGCGATGGTTTTAAGCCAGTACACCGCAGGGTACTTTACGGAATGCTGGAGTTGGGCGTATTGTCCAACAGAGCGTATAAAAAATCAGCCAGAATAGTAGGGGAAGTGTTGGGTAAATATCACCCGCATGGTGATGCTTCAGTATATGATACCATGGTGCGTATGGCCCAGGAATGGAGTTTGCGCTATCCGCTGGTTGACGGACAGGGAAACTTCGGAAGTATTGATGGCGACAGCCCTGCAGCAATGCGTTACACAGAGGCACGACTGAAAAAAATTGCCGAAGAAATGCTTGCTGACATTGACAAAGATACGGTTGACTTTAAACTCAACTTTGATGATACCTTGCAGGAGCCAACGGTGTTGCCTGCCAAAATTCCTAACCTTCTGGTAAACGGTGCTGCAGGTATTGCCGTAGGTATGGCAACCAATATGCCTCCTCACAACCTCAGAGAAGTGTGTGATGCCATCATTGCCTATATTGACAATAAAGACATCCTGGTGGAAGAGTTACTCAAGTATGTGAAAGCTCCCGACTTCCCCACCGGTGGAATTATTTATGGTTATACCGGAGTGAAAGAAGCGTTGCTCACCGGCCGCGGTCGTGTGGTAATGCGCGCCAAAGCCAACATCGAAAGTATGGATAATGGAAGAGAGCGAATTATTGTTTCTGAAATTCCATATATGATCAACAAAGCCGAGATGATTAAGAAAACGGCTGATCTGGTAAATGACAAAAAAATTGAAGGCATATCCGACATCAGAGATGAAAGCGGAAGAGACGGTATGCGCATAGTGTATGAAATAAAACGCGATGCCATGGCAAGTGTTGTGCTCAACAACCTCTACAAACACACTCCGCTTCAAACTTCTTTTGGTGTAAATAACATAGCACTCGTGCATGGACGGCCGTTGTTGCTCAACCTCAAAGACCTTATTCAGTATTATGTGGAGCACCGACATGAAGTGCTGGTACGCAAAACAAAATTCGAACTTGCCGAAGCAGAAAAGCGTGCCCACATCCTCGAAGGATTGCTCATTGCACTCGATCATCTTGACGAAGTGATTGCCCTCATTCGTGCTTCACAAACTCCTGATGAAGCAAAAGCGGGGCTGATGGAAAAATTTGCTTTATCCGAAATTCAGGCAAAAGCCATACTCGACATGCGTCTGCAACGTTTGACTGGTCTGGAGCGTGATAAAATTAAAGAAGAATATGCCGAGCTGATGAAACTGATTGACTACTTGAATAAAGTGTTGAGCAGCGAAGAACTTCGTATGTTGATTCTGAAAAAAGAAACTGCTGAAGTGGCTGAAAAATATGGTGACGACCGCAGAACTGAAATTGTTTATGCAGCTGATGACATCAGTATGGAGGACATGATTGAAGACGAAGCTGTAGTGGTAACAATTTCGCATTTGGGTTATATCAAACGTACACCGCTCACCGAATACCGCACACAAAACAGAGGAGGTCGTGGTTCCATAGGAAGCAGCACACGCGATGAAGATTTTGTAGAACATCTTTTTGTGGCTACCAACCATAATTATATTCTGTTGTTTACTCAGAAAGGCCGTTGCTTCTGGCTGAAAACGTATGAAATTCCCGAAGGCAATAAACAGTTCAAGGGAAGAGCCATACAAAACCTCATCAGCATTGAACCTGACGACAAAGTGTTTGCATTTATCAATGTGAAAACACTGGAAGACGAAGAGTATATCAACAACAATTTTATTGTGATGTGTACCAAGCAGGGTGTGATTAAGAAAACTCCGCTCGAAGCATATTCGAGGGTTCGTCAGACAGGTATTAATGCCATCAACATCAATGATGGTGATGAACTGATTGAAGCAAAACTTACCAATGGCAACAATGAAATATTACTTGCCGTGAAATCAGGACGTGCCATCCGTTTCAACGAAAACACAGTGCGTACGGTAGGACGTAATTCTATTGGAGTGAGAGGAGTATCACTCGACAATGAAAAAGATGAAGTAATAGGAATGGTTTGTGTGCAGAATCCAAAAGAAGAAACCATTCTTGTGGTGAGCGAAAAAGGTTATGGCAAGCGCAGCGACCTGGAAGATTACCGTGTGACCAATCGAGGTGGAAAAGGAGTGAAGACCATGAACATTACCGACAAAACAGGCGACCTCATTGCCATAAAATGTGTGACGGAAGGGGATGACCTGATGATCATCAACAAATCCGGTATTACCATTCGTATGGAAGTAAAAGATCTTCGCATCATGGGAAGAAATACGCAGGGAGTAAAGCTGATTCGACTGGATGATGATGACTCCATTGCTTCAGTAGCTAAGGTTGATGTGGATGAGGCAGAACCTGAAGCAGAGAATACTGTTGAAAATACGGATGAAAATGTATCAGGAGAAATAAATAACAACAATGTTTCCGGAGAAGCCGGTCAGGAAACAGATTCAAACGAACCACCGGTTGTTGAATAAATTTAAACCATAAGTATTAAAATAAGAAAATGAAAAAATTAGTACTTGCACTGCTTGCATGTGTATCTACAGCAGCAGTAGCGCAGAAAGCTCAGGTGCAGTCAGCCTACAGCTATCTGAAATACGAACAGTTGGATAAAGCCAAAGAAGCTATTGACATTGCAATCAACCACGAGAACACGATGAACTATGACAAGGCATGGTATTATCGCGGATTAATTTATCAGTCGCTGTATAAGAATGAAAAATACGGTAATCTGGATAAAAATCCTCTGGCAGAGGCGCTGAAATCTTATAACAAAACATTGGAGCTAAATCCGAAATTTGAGTACAAAGATGACATTGCCGAGAAGAAAAAACTGCTTGCACAGCAATTCGCCAATCAGGGTTATATTGATTATCTCTCAAAAAATTACGAAGGAGCATTATCCGATTACGAAAATTTGCTGAGCATAAACCCAAACGATACGGGAGTATATTACAATGCAGCAATTTGTGCTGAGCGTGCAAACAATCCTTCAAAAGCAAAACAATTTTATGCCAAGCTGGACGAAATGAAATTCGATGATGCTAAAATCTATCAGCCTTATGCACAATTGTACCTCACCGAAGGTGATACTGCCAAAGCACTTGAAGTATTGTCAAAAGGAGCAGCACGTTATCCTGATGAAAAATCAATTCTGATAACTCAAACAAACATTTACATCGTTTCAGGAAAAACTGCCGAAGCTTTAAAAGCAATTAATCTTGCCATAGAAAAAGATCCTTCCAACGCTAATTTGTATTTTGCAAAAGGGACGCTTTTAGAAAAAACTGATACCAACAAAGATGCGGCAATAGCAGCCTATAAAAAAGCTGTGGAGCTGAAGAATGATTATTTTGATGCATACTACAATCTGGGAGCTTTATATTTTAACGAAGGAGCGCGTCTGGCAAACGAAGCCAACAGCATTAAAGATAATGCCAAGTATGCCAAAGCAAAAGTGGTGTTTGATGCCAAGTTTAGCGAAGCAAAGCCTTATCTCGAAAAAGCATATTCGCTGAATCCTAAAGATCAAAGTACATTGCTGTCGCTGAAGCAGCTGTATGCAACACTTAATGATGCAGCTAACTACGAGAAGATAAAGAAGGAACTTGATGCACTGAAATAAAATTTCATTGTAAAAAGTGTTTTCGGGGCTTGCACCAGCGGTGCAAGCCCCGATTGTTTTTAATGTAATTTTGCCGCTTCAACAGTTTACATGAATAAAAATAAAATCATCAATGACCCGGTATATGGTTTCATCACCATTCCTACCGAACTGATTTTTGATTTAATCGAACACCCTTTTTTTCAGCGATTAAGACGAATCAAACAATTGGGGCTGGCTCCTTATGTATATCCGGGTGCCATTCACACCCGTTTTCATCATGCTTTGGGTGCCATGTATATTGCCATGCAGGCAATAGATACCTTGCGAAGCAAAGGCCATGAAATTACTGCAGAAGAAGAGGAAGCATTGTGTATCGCTATTGTACTGCACGACATCGGGCACGGTCCATTTTCTCATGCTCTCGAAAATTCAATTGTAAAAAATGTACCGCATGAGCATATCTCCATGCTTATTATGAATGTGCTGAACCGTGAATTCAACGGAAGGCTTTCGATGGCAATAGCAATTTTCAGAAATGAGTATCCTAAAAAATTTCTGCATCAGCTCATCAGCAGTCAGCTCGATATGGACAGGCTCGACTACCTCACGCGAGACAGTTTCTTTACAGGAGTATCAGAGGGCGTTATCAGCATTGACCGTATTCTTAAAATGCTGAATGTGGCCAATGACGAACTGGTAGTGGACGAAAAAGGAATTTATTCTGTAGAGAAATTTATTGTTGCAAGACGACTGATGTACTGGCAGGTTTATCTGCATAAAACAGTACTTGCTGCAGAAAACCAACTCATCAATATTCTGAAACGTGCACGCGAACTGGCACAGGCAGGCGAAGATTTATTTGCCACACACTGCTTCAAAAATTTTCTGACTCACAACTATTCAGAGAAAGATTTTGTTGAAAATCCTGATCTTGTAAGTCAGTTCTGCCGCCTTGACGATTACGACATTTTTGCAAGTATCAAAGAGTGGTCCGACCACAGCGACCCTGTTCTTTCGCACCTTGCCAAAGGTATGGTGAACAGAAACCTGTATAAAATTAAACTCCGTGCACAACCTTTTGAAGAATCAGAGTTGAAAGGTTTCAGAGATCACCTCAGCAGTAAATATAAAATCAGCGGAGAACTGCAGAAGTATTTTATCTTCACCGGAAAAATTGAAAACAGTGCCTACACCACACGTCAGGAAAACATCAACATCCTCTACAAAAACGGGGAGGTAAAAGATATTGCTTCTGCATCCGACAACCTCAGTATTTCAGCTTTGTCAGAGGCTGTGGTCAAACATTATCTGAGTGTGGACAGCTATTGTTTCAGATAAAGAGTTACTGTCCTAACTGTCAAATGATAATTTTGTCTGAAAGGCTTTCAGCTGAAAACTTCTGCGGTGATATTCCGTGTAGCCATGTTTAAGTATAGCCTGCACATGACTTCCGGTTGCATAGGCTTTGTTTTTTTTCCACTGATATTGCGGATACAGTTTATCCAATTTTTCCATGTACTCATCACGATAAGTTTTTGCAAGTATGGATGCAGCAGCTATAGACATGTAGGTGGCATCACCTTTCACCACACATACATGCTTGATTGCAGGATATGCTTTAAAACGATTACCGTCAATCAGCAAAAGTTCAGGAACAGGTTTCAGCTGTTCAATAGCGCGGTGCATGGCAAGCCACGATGCCTGTAGAATGTTGATATTGTCAATTTCTTCGTGAGAGCAACTGCCAACTGCCCATGCCACAGCATGTTTTTCAATTTCAGGACGCAGCACTTCACGCTGAGCGGCAGTCAGCTTTTTTGAGTCATTAAGCAATTTGTTTTTATAGTCTGCGGGAAGTATGACAGCAGCAGCATATACCGGCCCTGCCAGGCAACCTCTGCCTGCCTCATCTACTCCTGCCTCAGAGAGTGTGCTGTATGCTGATTTTAACATGATAAACGACAGCAAAGGTATTTATTGCTATAGATATTTTTCAGAATTTACCCTGAGCTAATTAAGTATATTTGCCGCCACACCGTTAGTTTTTCATGTCCATTCAGTTCGTACAACCTTCTTTTCTCTGGTTTTTAGGCTTTCTTGCAGTCCCTGTTATCATTCATTTGTTCAACTTCAGGCGCTTCAGGAAAATACTTTTTACCAATGTCAGATTTCTTAAAGAGCTGAAGGAAGAAACGCAGTCGCAGTCCAAACTGAAGCATCTGCTGGTATTGTTGTCGCGTTTGTTGGCCATCACATGTATTGTTCTGGCATTTGCTCAGCCTTTTATCCCTAAGAATAAAAATCAGGCAGTATCAGGTCAGAATGTAGTCAGCATTTATGTTGACAATTCCTACAGCATGAATCTTCAGGGGGATGATGGTTCACTGCTTGATGAAGCTAAAAACAAAACAAGAAGCATCATCAGCGCATATCCTGCGTCCACCAAATTTCAGTTACTTACCAACGAGTTCAAAGGTGAGCAACAAAGAGCGCTTGGCAAAGAAGAAGCCATGGAGCTTACCGATAAAATTAAAATCACTTCGTCATCGCGCAGTGCCGAAGAAGTGTTTATCCGTCAGAATGATTTTTTCAAGCAGGATCAGGGCGAAAATCATACAGCATTCTGGATGTCGGATTTTCAGAAAAATTATTTCGGACAACCTTTCAGCGGAAAAGATTCTTCATTGCAACTCAATCTTGTCAGTCTCAGCACTACATCACCTTCCAATGTGTATGTGGACTCCTGCTGGCTCAACACTCCGGTGGTGCAGCTCAACGTTCCTGCAGAGTTAAGCATAAAAGTCGTCAACGATTCGAAAGATGCTGTAGAAGTACCTGTGAAATTTTATCTCAACAAAACACAAAAGGCAGTAGCCACTGTAAAAGTGAATGCGGAAAGCGAAGCCGTTACCACACTGAATTTTACAGTTTCGCAACCGGGATGGCAACAGGCTATGGTAAGTATTGATGATAATCCCGTAACGTTTGACGATTCATATTACCTGACGTTTCGTATTGCATCAAAAATTTCTGTTTATCACATCGGCAGCAGCAAAAATATTTACGTGAGCAAGCTGTTCGAAAACAACGACATGATTAACTATTCATTTGCATTGCAGTCGGCAGTGGACTTTTCGCAGTTGAGGCAGGCAAACACCGTTGTACTTACTGACCTCAAAGATCTTTCGTCAGGTATGAGTCAGGAGCTGACACAGTTTGTAAAACAGGGCGGCACACTGATGATTTTTCCTGACAGTATGATAAATCCCGGAGGATATTCTGCTTTGGCACAGCAACTCAATCTGGAGGATTATCTTGCCATCAACGGCAACGAAGAAAAAATCGGCAGACTCGATTTCGAGAATAATCTTTTTAAAAATATGTTTGAAAAGATTGACGACAATATGAATCTTCCCTCTGTAAAACTGCATTACGATTTAAACAACAGACTTCAGTCGGGAAGTATGAAGCTGATGCAACTGCAAAGCGGAGGAGCCTTTCTCAATCTCATACATTCCGGAGCAGGTAAGGTGTATCAGTTTACTTCGCCTGCACAAACTTCTGCAGGAGGATTTGTGGTACATGCCTTGTTTGCCCCTGTACTTTTCAAAATTGCTTTGCAGAGCATACCATCGGTGCAACCTTCTTTTATTGCAGGCAAAAATGATGCTTACAAACTGAATGTAGCCAATACCGGAGATGCAGTATTTCATTTAATCAATTCAGACCTGAAAAAGGATATCATTCCCGATGTCAAATCATCTGCAGGCGAAACGGTGGTAATGTTTCATAGTCTGGACGATGCAGGAATATATAAATTGCTTTTGCGCGACAGTACCATAGCTGAAATTGCACTGAATTACGACCGGGCAGAATCTGCTATGAAATTTTGCAACGACAACGATTTGATGAGCATTTACAATACATCTGCTTTTAAGTCGGTTGACATTATCAGAGAAAAAACTTCAGTGTTTGAGAAAAAGCTGAACGAATACAACCGTGGTATTCCGTTATGGAAGTACTTTGTCATCGCAGGGTTGGTTTTTCTGCTTGCCGAAACACTGTTGCTGAAATATTATAAAGTTTAACTTGTAAAACTTAAATTTGCCGCATGGATGTTTTGCTGAAATCGGTGCGGGTAGTTTACCCGGGTAATAGCCACCACCAGAAAGTGCGCGACCTCTTAATTATCAACGGCAGAATAAGACAAGTAGCAGCCTCGGTAACGGATGTTCCCGAATCAGTAAAAACCATTGACCTGAAAGGTAAATATGTGTCACCGGGATGGCTCGATATGAGAGCAAATTTTCGCGACCCGGGCCAGGAATATAAAGAAGATTTGCAGAGTGGTTCGCGTGCAGCAGCTGCAGGAGGATTTACCGAAGTGTTGCTGATGCCGAGTGTGCACACACCGGTTCAGTCGAAAGCACAGGTGGAATATCTGCTGCAGAAAAGTAAAAACAATCTGGTGACCTGCCACGTTGCAGGATGCCTTACTGCCAACAGAGCAGGAAGCGAAATGGCTGAAATGTTTGACATGATGCAGGGTGGAGCAGTTGCTTTTACGGATGATAAACTGGCTTCGCATGATGCAGGATTGTTGCTGAGATGTTTTTTATATGGTCAGTCGGTGAATGCAACTGTAATTGTGTATGCGGATGAACCTTCGCTGAGTGGCAAACATCTGATTAACGACAGCGTGCACAGCGTGAACACCGGAATGAAAGGCAGCCCCGCCATTGCCGAAGAAATTGGACTGAGTAAAATTTTGCGTGTGGCAGAGTATGCAAAAGTGCCTGTACACATCAGCGGCATTTCTACTGCGGGAAGTGTGCAGTTGTTGCGCAATGCAAAATCCAAAGGAATAGAATTTACTGCTGAAGTGTATGCACATCATCTGATGCTTGAGGATGAAGAAGTGGAAAGTTTCGACTCCAACCTCAAAGTGAAACCTGTTTTAAGAAGCAAGCAGGACATTGCAGCACTGAAAAAGGGAATTGCTGACGGTGTGATTCATGTAGTGTGCAGTGATCACTCACCTCATGAGGACGATGCAAAAAATGTAGAGTATGATTTTGCTGCTCACGGTATTTCTTCTGCCGAAACAACGTTTGCCACGCTGAATACTGCATTCAAAGGTCAGCTGCCTGTTGAAACCATTGTAGAAAAACTGGCACTCAATCCCCGAAACATTTTGCAGCTTCCTTTGCCATCACTTAACGAAGGAGAAATGGCCAACCTGACGGTATTTTCTACAGAGGAAGAATGGACATTTACCACCGACAAAATGTTTTCGCGCTCACACAATTCACCATTCAACAATACGGTGTTTACCGGAAAAGTTACGGGAGTAATCAACAACAATAAGATTGCCGGTTTTTAGTTTTCCGGATTATTCATAACACATGCAACAGGTAAGGCCGAAGAAATTTCTGGGACAACATTTTTTGGCTGATGCTGCCATTGCAGAACGCATTGTGGATT